>JAABUX010000026.1_pt1 | contig 243737 bp, 258 predicted proteins | sample 5561851 | NCBI WGS metagenome assembly JAABUX01 (sample SAMN10711883, study PRJNA513361) | rock metagenome | isolation source: Antarctica rocks | place: Antarctica: Victoria Land, Richard Nunatak red sandstone | collected 2016-01-03 | reverse complement strand
CCTCACCGCAGCGTGCTTCGGCCGGTAGGCCGAAGCCGCGAGGTGGAGGAACCGGGCCGCTAGCACGACCCCACCCGAGCCAGCGAAGACGCCGCCAGGGCCCGGATTCCGAGGTCGCCGCACCCGGTGTCGCCTCCCCCGCCCCGCTAGCCAGTAGTGAAACGAGCGCATCGAAAGGAAGCGAGAAGGTATGAACATCGGCGTCGACCTCGGCGGCTCCCACGTCCTCGCAGCGGTCGTCTCCGACGACGGCACGATCGAAGAGCGCAGCGAACGCGAACTCGAGGACCTCTCGTTCGATCCCGTGATCGACGCGATGAAGTTCGTCATCGAAGACGTGATCGGCAAGGGCAAGGACAAACCATCCGCGATCGGCGTCGGTTCACCCGGCAACATCGACCCCGCGACCGGCAGCGTGCGGTACAGCCCGAACTTCGGTTGGCACGACGTCCCGCTCGGCGCGCGCTTGCGCGAGGCGCTCGGCCTGCCCGTCTTCGTCGCGAACGACGCGCGGTGTGCGACGCTCGGCGAGCATACGTACGGCACGGGTCGCGGAACCGCGAACTTCGTGCTGCTGACGCTCGGCACCGGCATCGGCGGCGGCATCGTGAGCGAAGGGACGCTCGCGATCGGCAGCGGCGCGGGAGCGGGAGAGATCGGTCATCATCAGGTGCGCGCGACGGACGGCTTCGTCTGCGGCTGCGGCAAGACGGGATGTTTCGAGGCGCAGGCCTCGGGCATGGGCCTCATCCGGCACGCCGTCGCGCTACAGGCGTCGTTTCCGAAGAGCATGCTCGTCGCGGGGAAGCCGGAGAAGCTCGGCTCGAAGTCGATCCGCAAGGCCGCGGAGGGCGGCGACGGCCACGCGCTCGCAGCATGGAATCGCTATACGGACGATCTCGCGCGCGGCCTCGCGAACGTGATCGCCTTCGTCAATCCGGAGGTGATCGCGCTCGGCGGCGGCGTCGCGAGCGCCGGTGACTACATGCTCGGGACGGTCGTACCGAAGGTCGACGCCCTCACGACGATGGCGCCGAAAGGGTCGACGAGGATCGCGATCGCGACGCTCGGCAACGACGCCGGAGCGATCGGTGCTGCGACGATGGCGCGGCGCGGCGGCCTTACGGCGAAGGTTCCGTGAAGAGGGCGCTGCCGTCGCGGCCCGTCGCCTTGACCCGGTAGAGCGCCTCGTCCGCGTGCTTCATCAGCGTCGTACCGTCGGTGCCGTCGATCGGATAGAGCGCGATGCCGACGCTCGCGCTGATGCGGTGGATCTGGCCGTTCGACTCGAGCGGCGCGCGGATCGTATCGCGGATGCGCGTCGCGAGCGTCAGCGCGTCCTCCGTCTGATCGAGACGTGTCTGGAGGACGACGAACTCGTCGCCGCCGACGCGTGCGACGACGTCGAGTCCGCGCGTGATGCGTTCGAGGCGTTGCGCGAGCGCGCGCAGGACGACGTCGCCGTGCGCGTGACCGAAGCGGTCGTTCACGGGCTTGAAGCCGTCGAGATCGACGAAGTGGACGGCGAATCGCTGGCCGCGCCGGCGCGCCGCCACGATCGCCTCCGAGAGCCGGTCGTCGAGCAGGACGCGGTTCGGCAGGCCCGTGAGCGCATCGAAGAACGCGAGCGTATCGAGCCGTCGCTGTTGCGCGCCGCGTTCGACGGCCGAGCCGATGAGCGCCCCGACGAGCCGCAAGAATTCGCGATCCGCCGGTGAGAACGGGATCGTGCGCCGCAGAGGGGACGAGAACGCGACGGCACCGTAGCGCGCGTTCGCGACGTCGATGGGAACGGCGAAGATGGCACCGGCTTGCCCCTCGCCCCTGCCGGGCGCCGCATTCCACGGCGGCGCGCTCAGGTCGTCGATGGCAAAGATGTCGCCGGTCTGCATCGGGAAGCGGATGAGGGACTCGGCGAGCGGGCGTTCGACGGCCGGCGCGCCGCCGGTCCCGTAAGCGCGCGTGACCGTCGCCATGCCGTCGTGCACGCGCGCGAGTACGGCGCTCTCGCAGTGGAGCGTCCGCGCGCCGAGTTCGAGCGCGGCATCGACTTGCACGTCGGGGTCGCGGCCCGTCGTCGCCGCCACGATGTAGAGGTTGCGCAGCCGGTCCGCGTGTTCGGCGACCGCGGCTTCGAGCCGGCGCTGATCCGTGACGTCGCGACCGATCGCGTAGAGCCCGACGAGTTCGCCGTCGACGATGATCGGTACGACCGTGCCGGCCGTTTCGACGCGGCGTCCCGTCCGGTGGACGATCGTGATGGCGGCACGAACGGTCTCACCCGCGATCGCCCGCACGAAGAGCATCTGTGCCTCGGCGAGCGTATCGGGCGCGACGAAGTCGCCGTAGGGATGTTCGACCATCTCGTCTTCGCGATAGCCGATCATCGCTTCCATGGAGGCATTGACTTGCCGGATCGTCCCCGAGCGATCGAGCGAGACGAGCGAATCCGGATGATGTTCGATCAGCGACGAGAGTTCTTGGATCTGCTTCGTGAACGCGCGGTCGGCGCGCTTGAGGTCGCTGACGTCTTTGCCGACCGCGTAGACGCCGACGATCCGTTCGTCGACGATCGCGGGCAACAGCATGCCGGCGAGGTCGATCGCGCGGCCGCTCTTGTGCTTCACGGTGACTTCGAGTTCGACCGTCTCGCCGCGAACCGCCCGGCGAAAGTTCGAGACGACGAGCGCGAGGTGCTCGGCGCTGATCTGCTGACGGAACTCGCGGCCCGGAAGCTCGCCGGGCGCGAAGCCCGTCACGGTCATCGCGGCGCGATTGCCCGAGATGACGCGGCCGTCGGTTCGGAACAGGGCGATACTATCGAGATTGTTGCGAAACAGCGAAGGGTAGCGAGCCTGCGCGCGCAGGAGCTCTCGCAAGCCCTCGAGCGCCGCTTCGTCGGGAACGAGCGGGCCCGCGAGTTTCGCGTCTCCCGTCTCCGGCTGCCGCTCCACACTCATCTCGAGATCATTCGGTTGACGCGCGCGCGTCGTTGCGAGGGCACGACCGGAGGCCCTAGAGGGCGGCGACCGTGAGCGGCCGGGGTTCGGGCTTGCCGCGGGTCGCAAAGGTCGCGATCAATTCGGCGATCTTGCGCGAGCTGCCGCGCGGCGCGACCGTGCCTTGCCGCGCGCGCATGCTCTGCAGGCGTTCGAGGCTCGAGACGATGCGGCGCACGGAGCGCACGACGTCGACCGTCGTGAGGGCGACGACGCCGATACCGTTCGTGCGCACGTACTCGAGATTGCCCCGTTCCTGCCCTGGCACGAAATCGTAGACGACGACCGGCACCTCCGCGACGCTCGCCTCCGCGATCGCCCCCGGGCCCGCCTTCGTGACGAGGATGTCGGAGGCTCGCATGAGCTCCGGCACGTTGTCGCAGTAGCCGAGTACCGTCATCGGCGTCCCGAGCGACGGCGCGAGTTCGCCGAGCTTCGTGCGCAGCGCCGTGTTGCGGCCCGTCACGACGACCAGGTGCAACGGCAGTTTGGACTTCGCGAGCGCGAGCGTCGTAGGCAGTAATTTGCCACCGCCCTCACCGCCGGCCATCAGGAGCGCGACCGTCCGATCGAGCGGAAAGCCGAGCTGCGCGCGCAGCTCCTTCTTCGTTTCGGTGACGTCTTCGAATTTCGGGTGGACCGGATGGCCGAGCTGGCGGATCCGTTCGGCGGGGATCCCGCGCTTGAGCGCGCGCTGATAGACCTCGCGCGCCGGAACGACGACGGCGTCGACCTCGGGCACGAGCCATCCTTCGTGCACTTTGCCGAGGTCCGTCACGACCGTAATGACGGGGATGTGGTACATGCCGGCGTCGGCCCGGGCGCGCAGCGCCGCGTGGTTGAGCAGCGGATGGACCGAGACGATGACGTCGGGCCGGTAGTCGAGGAAGAGCTCTTTGAGCCGCGCGCGATAGAGCGGTTCGCAGAACCGGATCACGGAGCGGAAGCGGCGACGGCCGTTCGTCGCGTGGTAGAGGGCGCCGTAGACCGGCGGCGCGTACCGGAGCGCCGCGCTGTAGGCGGGTCCGAGTTGGGAGAGCGGAAAGGTGCAATGCGAGGCGACGTCTTCGATGCGGGATTCCAGCGTGAGCGGCTCGCCGTGCGGCCCGCGATCGACCTCGTTCAGTCCGGCGATGATGGCGGTTGCCGCGCTGCGGTGTCCGCCACCGGTGTCCGAGATCAACAGCAGGATGCGTTTGGTCAATCGAGCCTCACGGTCGGCGTCAGGCGCGGAGCGTCTGGCGCGTGGTTCGCAGCGCACGAATGCGTTGCAGCCGGCGCAGCGCCGTCTTCCGTCGCCGTTGTCCCGCGCGCACGTACGCGATCAGCGCGCGAGCCGGAGCGTCGTAGAAACGGAAGAGGTCGCCGAATTCGATATCGGGGTTGCGGTGATGCCAGTCGTGGTCTTCCGGGAGGACGATCTGCAGCGGTCGCGCCATGCGCTCGACCCAGCGCGGCGTCTTCCAGCCGAGGTCCGTCGTGTGGCGCCACCAGACGTGCAGTTGACCGAAGACGAGGCCCGTGAGGCCGCCGGCGAAGGCCGCCCAGCCGAGCGGAAAGAGGAGGGCGGCAACGATCACGTACGGGACCGCGCCGAGGATGCCGTCGAGCATCACTTCGGGGTCCTTCGAGAGCACCGCGTGATCCCAATACGACCGGCTGCGATCGTGATGCGTGCGCAGATGGAGTTTGCCGAACAGATGCTGCGGCACGTGATAGCCGAAGGTCGAGGCAAAATCGCCCACGATCAGAACGATCGCGAGGCCGACGAGATACATCACCATAACGCCGGCTCCGGATGGCGGCGGATGCAGATTCGAACCATGTCACGTCCCTTCGGGGTCCCGTCCCGTCATGCTGCGAGGGGTGCGGCTCCCCCTGCCCACGGAGGCCGCCAGGCGGCGGTCGTGAGGGGCGTCGCGCCTCTGGTCGCAGCGTTGCTCACCGGGTGTTTCCCGACATCCGGCCCAACCTCCCAATCCGAAACGTCGCGCATGCCGCTCTCGGCCGCCAAGGTCGCGGCCGCCGTCTCGATCGACGCCCTGCGCGACGCCGCCGTCGCGTGGCACCTCGACGGCGCGCGGCTGCGCCCGCGCTCCGCGCTGCCGGGACTGCGACCGCTCCGCCTGCTCTCCGACGCGCCGCGGCCGGCGCTTCCGGCCGTCGCTCTCGTGCGCTCGATCGTCCGGAGCAATCACCGGATCGACCCGTTCGACGCGCTCGTGCTCGCGACGGTCGCGGTCCGCGATGCGCGCGCGCACCGGCTCGACGCCGGTTTCTTCGGCGCGACGATCCTGCAGGAGTCCGGTTTCGCGCCCGACGTCATGTCGCCGGCGGCCGCGATCGGCATCGGTCAGTTCACGCTCGACACGGCAGCGACGGAGGGCGTCGACCCGTACGATTGGCGCGACGCGCTGCGCGGCTCGGCAGCACTGCTCGGCCGCTATGTGAATGCGTACGACGGCGTCTATGCCGACCCGTACGCAGCGGCGCTGGCGGCGTACAACGCGGGGCCCGGCACCGTCGCGTACTATCACGGCGTTCCGCCGTACGCCGAGACGCGCGACTACATCGCCGACATCGTCGACCGCTGGTCGCGCATCCTTCGCGACGAGACGAGGAGCCCGCGGAAGCGCGCCGCAAGGCGCAGACGATGACGACCGATTCCTACGCGTACCTCGAAGACGGCACCGACCCCGCCACCCTCGCCTGGCAAGAGGCGCAGAACCGGCGCACCCGCGCGGCGCTCGACGCCGTGCCTCACCGCACGGAGCTAGGCGCCCGGTTCGAACGGCTTACCCGCACGGGCGCGCTCGGCGCACCGGTCGTGCGCGGCGACGTCGCGTTCTTCTCGTCGCGAACCGGCGACCAAGACCAGCCGGTGATCTCGCTCGCGGCGGCCGGCTCCGTCGACCGCGTGCTGCTGGATCCGATGGCGCTCGATCCGAGCGGGCTGACCGCGATCGATTGGTGGTCGGCGAGTCCGCGCGGGCGCTACCTCGCGTACGGCCTCTCGCGCAACGGCGACGAGAAGAGCACGCTGCACCTGCTCGACGTCACGGGCGCGACCGAGCCTATCGAAGCGATCCCCGACACGCGGTACGCCTCCGTCACGTGGTTGCCGGATGAGTCCGGCTTCTACTATACGCGCCGTCCCGCCGGGAGCGACTACGACGTGCGGCTCCGCTTCCACGCGCTCGCAGCGCCACTAGCGGAGGACCGGACCGTCTTCGGCGAGGGTCGCCCGAAAGAAGACGGTCTCGCCGTCGTGCTCTCCGCGAACGGCCGCTGGCTGATCGTCACGGCGCAGCACGGCTGGTCGCACGACGAAGTCTTCGTCGCGGATCTGCGGTCGGCGGCGGGCGAGACGCGCTTCACGGCCGTCTTCGAGGGCGTCGAGGCGCGCGCGGAGCTCGCGCCGAGCGGCGACCGCTTCGTGCTCTTCACGACGGACGGCGCGCCGAACGGCCGCGTCTACGAGATCGACCCCGAGCGGCTGGAGCGCGCCGCCTGGCGCGAGATCGTGCCCGAAGGCGTGGATCCGCTGCACTTCGCCGTGCCGACGGCGGCCGGCATCTTGCTCGGCTCGTTGCACGACGTTGCCTCGCGGCTCGCCCTGCGAACGCCATCGGGGACGATCCGCGAGATTCCGCTCGGCCTGGCCTCGATCCAGGGCCTTTCGGCCGACGAAGCGTCGTCCGTCGCGCACGTCGTGACGACGTCGTTCTTCACGCCGGCACGCGTGCGGCGGCTCGAACTCGGTGAGGCCGGCGTGCGTCTCCTGCCGTGGCGCGAACTCGCGAGCGACGTCGATCCCGCGGCGTACGACGTGGAGCAGACGTGGTGCCGTTCGAGCGACGGGACGCGCGTGCCGATCTTCGTGCTGTCGCGAGCCGGCGCGCCGCGCGACGGCTCGGCGCCCGGCATCGTCTACGGCTACGGCGGCTTCAACGTCGCGCTCACGCCGGATTTCATGCCGACCGTGACGCCTTGGCTCGAGGCCGGCGGCGTCTACGCGATCGCGACGCTACGCGGCGGGAGCGAGTTCGGCGAGGCTTGGCACCGCGCCGGCATGCGCGAACGCAAGCAGAACGTCTTCGACGATTTCGCCGCCGCGATCGAGTATCTCGGCGCGGAGGGGTTCGTCGATCCGGCGCGGGTCGCGGTCTCCGGCGGCAGCAACGGCGGGCTGCTCGTCGCGGCGCTCGCGACGCAGCGGCCCGCGCTCGCGCGGGCGGTCGTCTGCGCCGTGCCGGTCATCGACATGCTGCGCTACCACCTCTTCTCGATCGGCCGGATGTGGATCCCGGAGTACGGCGACCCGGACGTGCCGGCCGACGCCGCGTTCCTGCGCGCCTATTCGCCGTACGAAAACGTGCGCGGCGGGACGGCCTATCCCGCGATGCTGATCATCTCGGCGATGGCGGACTCGCGCGTCGATCCGATGCACGCGCGCAAGTTCGCGGCGAAAGTGCAGGCGGCGCTCCGCGACGGTGGCGATGCGCCGCGCGCGGAGGCTATTCTGTGTCATATCGAGGCGGAGGCCGGTCACGGCCAGGGAAAGCCGCGGCACAAGCAACTCGACGAGCTCGTCGATCGCTTCGCGTTCCTCGCGGCGCACCTCGGCGTCGATCCCGCGCGGCTCGCGGGGATCGCCGCCGGTGCGGCGCACGGCCTCTAGGCGCTATGCGAGATGGTGCTCGAGGAAGCGCTTGACGCGCGACCAGGCGTCGCCGATCTCGTGCTCGTCCATCTTCGCCGAGCTGTCGCGGAAGAAGGCATGGCCGACGTTCGGATAGCTGACGATCTCGAAGGTCTTGCCGGCCGCGGAGAGCGCGGACTCGATCTTCGCGACGTGCTCTGCCGAGATATAGTCATCTTTGCCGCCGAAGAAGAGCAACAGCGGCACCTTGATCGCCGCCAATTCCGCAAGCGCCTCCGGCTCGCCGTCCAGAAGCGGTTGCGCGATCTGGCCGCCATAGAACGGAATCGCAGCGCGCAGTCCGTCGAGCGTCGCCGTCACGAACGCGACCGTGCCGCCGAAGCAGAAACCGACGGTCGCGATCGCGTCTTGCTTGACAAAGCTTTGCTCATTCAAGTACGCGATCGCAGCCGACGTGTCGGCGCGCAGATTCGCATGCGTCACCCGGCCCGCCGCAGCGAACCCCGCCTGCAACCCTTCGCTCGTGTACGGTTCGTTCAAGTTCGGATGGGTGCGATAGTAATAGTTCGGGGCGAGCGCGACGTAGCCCGCCGTCGCGAAGAGGTCGGCGATCCGCTTGACCTCGGCGTTCACGCCGAAGATCTCCTGAAAGACGATGACGGCCGGGCGCGGCGCCTCTCCGTCCGGGCGCGCGAGATAGCAGGGCATCGACGCACCGTCGACCGTGATCGTCATATCCTGGGTAGACACCAACATTGCTCCTTCGAGAGGCGGCCATGATCGTTCCGAGACACGATGATTTGACGCCGCTCGGCGAGCGGTTCGCCCTCTATCGAGCCCCCGAGGGCGCGCGCGTCGCCGGCTTCGGCGATGACGTGCGTGCGGGGCTTACGTCGGAGCCGAAGCGGCTTCCGCCCAAATACTTCTACGACGACCTGGGCTCGGCGCTCTTCGAAGCGATCTGCGCACTGCCGGAATACTACCTGACGCGTGCCGAGACCGAGATCCTCGAGACGTACGGCAGTGAGATCGTCGGCTCGCTGGGGGGCACGCTCGAGATCGTCGAGTTCGGGAGCGGGAGTTCGCGCAAGACCCGGGCACTGCTCGGCGCGACGCTCGCGCGCCAGCCGTCGCTGACCTACCACCCGATCGACATCTCGCCCGCGGCCCTGATCAAGTCCTCGGAGTCGCTCGTCGGCGAGTATGACCGGCTGCAGGTCGCGGCGTACGCGAGTGATTATTTCGAAGTCCTCGCATCGGCGCGGCTGCGCACCTCGCAGCGCGTGCTCGCGCTGATCCTCGGGTCGAACATCGGTAACTACGCGCCGGCCGATGCGGACGTCTTCCTGCAGGCGATCTCCGGGGCGTTCAAGCCCGGCGACGCACTACTGCTCGGCACCGATCTGAAGAAGGACGCGCGCATCCTCGAGCTCGCGTACAACGATCCGACGGGCGTCACGGCCGCGTTTGACAAGAACATCCTGGCACGGATCAACCGCGAGCTCGGCGGCGAGTTCGATCTCGATGCCTTCGAGTTCGCCGCGCGCTATAGCGCAGAACGCGGCGCGGTCGAATCGTTCCTGATCGCGAGGCGCGGCATGCGCGTGCCGATCGAGGACCTCGGCCTCACGATTCCGTTCCGCGTCGCCGAGTCGATCCATACGGAGTCGTCGTACAAGTTCGATCGCCACGACGTCGAGGCGCTCGCCGCTCGGAACGGCTTCCGCGTCGCGCGGTCGTGGACGGACGGCGGGCAGCAGTTTCTCGTTAGCTTGCTCGAGATTCGTTAGCCGTTGCCGACGGTACCGCGGATCGGCATCACGTGGGGCCCGGACCGCGGCGCGGACGGCGAGCCGTTCGATACGCCGGATGCGTACGTGCGAGCAGTGGAGCGTGCCGGCGGGGACGCCGTGCTGCTCGAGAGCTTGCCGTCGCGGGTCGCCTCGCAGTTGGAGGGGCTCGGCGGCGTGCTGCTCTCGGGCGGACAGGACGTCGCGCCCGAATGGTACGGCGGTGAACGAACGGCCGCCGTGCAGCCAGCGAACGAAGCGCGCGACGCCTTCGAAGTCGCGGTGGCAAAGGCGGCGCGCGAACGCGGTCTGCCGCTGCTCGGCATCTGCCGTGGCTTGCAGATCGCGAACGTCGCGTTCGGCGGAACGTTGATCGAGGATCTGCCGCCGGCCGGTCGCGGCGATGTGCTCGACCATCGCGGCCGCGCGTCGGACGGCCACGAGCGCACGGGCATCGATCCGGAGCACGTCGTGCTGCTCGAGCCCGGAACGTTGCTCGCGCGGGTGCTCGGGCTCGAGCGAGTCGCGACGAACTCGCTGCACCATCAAGGTGCGCGCGTGATGCCGAGCGACCTGCGCGAGGCCGGCATGACCCGTGACGGCGTGATCGAGGCGCTCGAAGCGACGTTCGCGCACCCGTTCTTCGTGCTCGTCCAGTGGCATCCGGAGCTGCTCGACGACGACGCCTCGCAGCGGCTCTTCGCGGCGTTCGTCGAGGCCGCCGGCGTCGCGAATGGCGCGCGTCTCGAAGCGACCTAGTGTACTCCGTCAAACAGCTTGAATGATACGGGACGATGGTTTATACTTGTCGTATGAGAGTTGCCCCCGTTATCAATCTCAGCGATCCTGAGCGCCGAAAGCTTCAACGGATCATCAAGAGCTGTTCGGCATCCGAACGACTGATCGAACGATCGCGTATCGTGCTTCTTGCAAGCCAGGGGCGGAACAATCTGCAGATCGCCGAGCAAATTGGTATCGATATGATGAAGGTCGGCCGATGGCGGACGCGTTTTGCAAACGCTGGCTTCCTCGGAATCGAGAAGGATGCGTACCGACCTGGTCGATTCCCAAAGATCAAGCCGGAGATCGTAGCCCTGGTCCTCGAGAAGACGACGCAAGAGAAACCGGAGGGTGCTTCGCATTGGAGTTGCTCTCGGATGGCAAAAGCTGTCGGCATCAGCGATTCGAGCGTTCAGCGAATCTGGCGCCAGCACGGAATACGGCCGCATCAGCTTCGCACGTTCAAAGTCAGCAACGATCCGAAATTCGCTGAGAAATCGGAGGACGTCGTTGGACTGTATCTCTCACCGCCCGAACACGCAATCGTCCTTTGCGTCGACGAGAAAAGTCAAATTCAAGCTCTCGATCGAACGCAGCCGGGCCTACCGATCAAGCCAGGTCGAGCGGGAACGATGACGCACGACTATAAGCGACATGGTACGACGACGCTTTTGCCGCGCTGAATGTGGCAGAGGGCAAGGTCATCAGTTACTTCGCTGATCATCACACTCACAAGGAATGGCTCGAGTTTTTGAAGCGAATTGATTCGGAAACACCGCCCAGGCACGGTCGCGCACTTCGCCATCAATGCGGACGACGTCGAACGCGGACGCGCGTTCTACGAAGCCGCCTTCGGTTGGAGTTTTCGCCCTTGGGGGCCACCCGGCTTCTACCAGATTGCCCTCGGCGACGGAAAGCCGGGCCCGCTCGGCGCGCTGCAGGGCCGGCGCGAACTCGTCGCGGGCGCGAAGACTGTCGGCTTCGAGTGCACGATCGCCGTTACCGACATCGCCGAGGCGTTCGCGAAGATCGTCGCGGCCGGCGGGACGATCCGCATGGGACCCGTCACGATCCCGACCGTCGGCGAGCTGGCATTCTTCGAAGATACGGAAGGCAACGTCGCAGGCGTCATGCAGTACGCTTGAGCTCTCCCGCAAAGCTCGGCCGCAGGGGACGGTTCCACCTAATTCCTCGGGCGGCGTCGAGGTGATTTCGGCCACGGACGCTGACGGAAATTTGACTAATCTCGACCAGGTATCCACCAACCGCGAGCCGTACTGGCAGCGACCGCACTCGATGCCGAGGTCCACATAGCCACTCCGGCGATTCCATCCGACCCTGCAGTCGCGCGGGCCGCTGCTGAGATGCTGAGCGACGTCGCGGCACTTCGAGCCACGCCGAATTCGTCGGCCGAGACCTACGTCAACTCCGCGACGCTGAAGGCGGCGCTACAGATCACGGCGCTACCGACGGCCGAATTGCGCACGCAAGCGATCGTGGATCTCAAGCGAGGCCTCGGCAATGACGCCGTCGGGCGCGAGGCGTTCGCAAGCGTGCTCGTCGCGGGTCAAGCGCCGTATCCGGAGCGGGGTCTGCACGAAAGCGACGCGGATGCACGACGCCTTCGCGGACGCCGTCTCGAACGGGTCGATCACCTCGCGCGACGCCGCGGCTCTCGTGGCGAACCAGGCCACCGCGACCGTGCCGGATGCGGCTCGGCTCGGTTCGTATTTCGAACATCTCCATGACGACCGGGCGAGCGAAGCGATGCGGACCGACCTCGTGAACGACAGCCGGCAGGCTGCGCGCGCAGCTGAGGCCGCGCGGCCCGAGGCGGCGGGACAGTTGTACGCACAGACCGCGAACGTCATGGCCGACATGCCGGCGGCGGACCGGATGCGCGCGTTCGCCGACATGCAGCCTGCGCGACCCGACGGCATCGAGCGCTTCGCCGCCGGGGCGAGCGGCGGTTTTGCCGATCGGCTGCAGATCGCCGATGGCCAGCGCGCGAGCGGCGCTTCGGACCTGGCGTTTCGAACCGACGGACTCGCCGCCGTCATGAACGCGACGAACGATCGCGTCGCGGGCGCCGAGCGCGCGGGTCGCTATGACCCGGTCGCCACGCGCGAGAGCGCGCAGATGTTCAACGGCACGACATCGTATCTGGCGGCCGCGATCGGGACGCCGGCCGATCGCGCGCTCGGCGCGCATGACGACGCCACCGGTCTGCGGCACGCGCTCAATAAGACGCTCGAGGCGAACGCCTCGACCTTGCTACGCGAGAACATGATGAAGAACGGGACGGCGCTCTCGACCGAAGGCGTGCAGCATCTCGCGAGCTACGCGCGTTTCCAATTCGACGCGCCGGATACGGCCCACGGCGTCAACACCGTGACGGAGGCGCAGAACGCGCTCGGGAGGCCTGGTCGGAACGCTGGAACGCAGCGTCGCGAGCGCCGATCACGACCGCGGAGCGCAGCTTCAGCAAGCCTTTAGCGCGGCGTTCGCCCCCGGCGAAACCGGCGCTCAGAATGCGGCGCGGGTGACGGGACAGCTGATCGGCACGGCACAACTCGGCGTGCAGCAAGGCTTCGAGGTTCGCGTCGCGCGCGGCGACCAGCAACAGGAGGCCGCGCGCGGCATGTTCGAGCGAACGGCCGGCATCGCCCAGGGCGCTGCGAAGGTCGCGGCGTTCGGCGGACAAGAACACATCAGCGGGCTCGCCGAGACGATCGAAACGCTCGCAGACAAGGCGAAAGTTGCCGTGCCGAAGCCGGAACTCTTTGCGTCGAGTGAGGCGAACGCGCTCCGCAAGCTGCACGATACGTATGTCGATGCCCTCGGCGAGACGAGGAATGGATACAACAACCCCTTTTCTGACGGCTACACTAACTCGATGGCCTCTCGTTATAACGCGGCTGAACAAGGTGCCGACGCGAAGTTGTTGCAAGCCGCCGCCGCGAGCCGTGACAACCCGTTGTCGCAGGTCCTCGGTACTACCGTCCTTCCGCAAGGCGATACGATCGGACAGCCGTTTTCACGGGCAGGGCATACGCGCTGAGATCGATCGTTCGTTTCGTCGTGGCGGCCATGGCAATCGGATCGTTCGCCGCGTGCGGCAGTGCGAGTCCACCGTCATTGGACTATCGGTCGCCCATGCTCGATGTCGGTCCGCTCTTTCTCGGCGAGTCCGCAGTCTCGGCGTTCGCAGCGATCGGCCGTGGAACGAAAGCCGTGTGGGCCGATCGGTATCCGGCCGTCGCATGTCGCGACGGACAGGCGTTTCTCGCGCTCAAATTGCGCGCCGGTCGAGTCGTCGGCATCGTCGTGGCTCATGTGCATGACGCCCCCCTCGTGATGTCTGTGACGTTCGACTCGGTCGCTGCGCTTCGAACCTGTCGATCTCCGATCGCGTCGATGAACTGGCTCGGTCACCCCGTGTATTCTGGTGCGCCGCGCACGTTACCGGATGGGTGGGCCGTCGATCCAAAACCAGACGCGTTGGTCAATAACGGCCGGGATGCAAATTCGTACTTAAACCCATCGAGCCCGTATCGGGTGCTCCGTGAAAACGGCGGCCCCATTGGCTGGATCCTCTACATCATCGAATGATCGGCTTTTTTGGGCTCTTTTGGAGTCGGCCTTCGATTCGTCCGTCTAAGGCTGCCGGAATTGCGGACCGCTAGCACGAGGAAAAACTCATCTTGGTCGTCGTGCTTATGCCAAGGAAATTCGCCTTCGTAAATTCCCAGACGAACGACCGCGTCGTTCACCGTCGTCAATGTTTGATTGAACCGAGGTTGACGGGTTGCTACCTCGTGGGGAATATCGACGATCGTCAACTTTCCGTATTTGTCGTCATCCTGGTTCGTGAATCCGATTGTCTGTAGATCGCTCATGCCAACCGCCTTTTCATGTCGTGAGCCTACGCCTGCTTTTCGGAAGTGGCCGATTCGGTTCCGTCTCGGAACGGGTCGTTTTTTGGGAACCGCCTACGGAGAGGTTTGCGGTTCAGGCCGAGAAGCCGCGGGTGAGAAAAAGATGCTCAGATCCATGTGCGCGTTCAAGTACCGCTTGCGCCAATCAATTGCGATCCGGTCCAGCAGTAGGGCTTCGCCGGCTCCGACGGCGTAGAACGCGACGCGCTTATCCTTCTGGAGCGACGCCGCGTTTAGCTGTTTCAGTATCCCCGCGTAGGTGTGTTGGGCATCATCGTCGAGACGCTGGGCTTGCGGCGCCGTGAGAGATGCAAAACGCGAATGAGTATCGTGCGCCTGGGCGGCCAACTGCGCGACGCGATATTCAGTGTAGCGGGCAACGCCCTCTTGCCAGCACTGAAACGAGAAGTACGTATAGTCGTCGTGCTTCAGAGATGCACGCCATGCCGCGCGCACCTGTAGATAGGACTGCAATGCCGAGTCGAAACGTCGCGTCCCAGCGCTCTGCACGGCCGCGGACAAGTGCGTCGTCAAGTCCTCAAAACGTGTATCCGTTCGCGGCGAGCCGTACGGGAAGGCGTAGTCAAGCATCCACATTCCGGTCTTATCGCCATGCGTCAAACCCAGCGCACCGACGTCCGAGTTATACGCCGGCCACGAGGTCTGCCACTGATGAAAATGTTCGTGCAACAGCGTCACGGTCCAACGCGTCGGCGTTTTGGCCGCAGTCAACGGCTGCTCACCGATCACGACGACCGGCTTCGCATCGAAAGCCGGAAACGTCGCCTCGAGATTCGGGGGAAACGTTCGTCTCCGATACGCGTTGCCGCTCGCTGGCTTTACGAAGCCCTTTGGAACGGTCGACGTATTGAGAAGAATCTCGTACTCCGGTGTGAGCAAGTCGATAATAAATGCCGTCTTAGACCAGCCTGGTCACAGCTTATCGCCAACCGTTAGAGCGATCGCCTGCGCCTCGGAAACGCCCGTGGTATCAGCAGCACGGGGAGCGACAGACCGAGCGGATGTTGCAGACAAACTCATAGCTGCGGTCGCGCCGCCTATCAGAATGAAAGTCGCGATTAGAACCGCGATAAAGCGGACGGAGACCATCTCTCTGCCGCGTTTACTTCCATTCTCCGATGGGTCCTTCTTCGGAGCTGATTCTCGCCAACAAGCCGATCTCAAAAGGGGTCGCTTTGAAGACGCTCGTCTAAACCGCCTCAAAGTGTTGAAACATGTTTTGGAACTCCGGCAAATTTGATGACGCCTCGTACCAGCAAACGGCTTCGAAGCGTTTCCATAAGTCTAACACGATAGCGTTGTCGTGAGTTCCAGCAATCGCGTTCGTAGAAACCCATTCGAAAATCTCAACAATCGTTCCGTCTGCCGTGCGCATTACGATCGGGGTACGTTCTGTAATGAGGCCCTCGGTACGTAATGGCGGGAGATGGTTGCGGACAAGATCGATCAAAGCCGCGTCGCAACCTGGCTTCGGCTTGTAGCATGCAACTGCGATCGAACCCATGTGACTGCCTCCCATTAGCGATGTCTGCCACAAAGTAGACGTTTCTAGCGATCTTACCGCGTTCGAAAGTCGCCTTGACGTCTCCCAGGACCGGGATGCAGGCAATCATCCTGAAAAGGGTCGTTTTCAGGACGTCTCAACCGCGCAATATCTCTGTCACGCAGTTCGCTAAGGCAAATCGCATTGACGTCGCCTTCCCGACGATGAAAGGCTCCCAGTGTTTCTCAAGGGCCGAGCGATACCCGAACCAGTCCCCAAGCCGCCACAGACTGGCCCTGTCGGCGAACATCTCGTATCCGGGCTCTCCCGCCGCTTCGAATAAGTTCTGCGTGAGACGGCCGGCGGTATAGAAAATGACTGCGTGCCAAAACTGGTCCGGAGACTGACGACGCGCTGCCTTCGCCGTGTTGTTGATGGCGTCCGCGACCGTTCCGTAGTCTGGAAAAACGAGTGAGTGCGATGCTTCATGGAAGATCGTTTCGAGTGATGCCCGGCCGGAATTTCCCGGTGAGGCGCTGCCGATCGCGCAATAAACACAGTCACGCTCGTCTTCGGTGTAAGCCTCCGCCCAATTGCTATAGCGCACAACGTCGTCGCGATATGGCACCGATCGCCAGGGAGTTTGAAAAATCGAGGCAAGTCTCTTAGCAAATGGGTCGCGAAATCGATCCAAGAACGGCATTGCTGCCGCGATCCAGCGTGTGTTCGAGGCATCGTCTTCCGGCCAATAGGTGCGCCGGTAGATGGGGGCTGCAGAATTCAATGCAACGACAAGCGGCGTTGGAAGCTTGCTACTCTTCAACGGCGTTGCGTTGCCCGAATTCTCGATGCGCTTAAGATCTCGAAATACGATGACAGAATGTTGTCAAAAAGTAGATCCTTGTCGCTATAATGTCGCTCGTAAACGAGCATTGAAGCGTCCCAGTCGGTCCGATCGCTCGAGGACAGGTGTGAAAGTTCTGCATAAAGCCTCGGCGCCATGTCTTTGAGCGGCTCGCCTGACTTGACGGCTAAGGTTGCAACGGACTGGCGATAAAGACGGTGGTGCAGATTCACCCAAAAATTGCTGTGGAATGCCAGCGCTGGTCTTAAATCATCGGACCTAACGGGTAAAGCTGCTAACGCGCTCGCGCCGACGGTCGTAGCGCCGATGCTGCTCGCGATGAAAGTGCGTCGATCCATTCGTGGCCGAGATTCGACGGCACGCCTCCCCACGCTCCTGGAAGAATCCGATTTTTCCAAAAAGGATGTTTTTAGGGACCATGTATCGCGTGGCGCGGTGGATCTTGGTCAGTCTCGAAACCGAACGGCTTTTGTGAACTGCGCGGCCGGAGCGTGGTGGCCGGCAAGCTCCGCTTCAAGGATATACAAAGAGCTCATGGAGGTAGCACGTCACGTCGCCGGCGACGTCGAGGAAGCGGCGTGTGAACGCGATAGCGGCGGCTCGATCGGGCAATTCGAAAAGCAAGTAGCCGCCAACGACTTCCTTGGCTTCGCTGAACGGCCCGTCGACGATCGAATAGTCACCTGCTCGTCGCGCGATCTTCATCTCGAGCAAACCTGGCATGATTCCGCCCGTATCGATGAGCGAACCGTCGCTCATCAATTCCGAGATGAGGGCGCCCGGCCGTTCCATCTCGTCCTGGGTCGGTACGCGGGGTGCTGTTTCTGGGCGGGTCAAGATCGAGAGAATTCTCATGCCTGATGTCTCCTTCTACGATCGCGTCGAACGGCGAATGGCGGATTCGACATCGCCGGCAGCCTTTGCGCGACCGAGCAAGAGGGTGCGCTCTCGCGCGTTCGCCGTCGCCGCGGCGGCGCGCCGGAATTCGACCGAAGCCTCGGCGCCCCGACCGAGGCGCGCGAGCAGATCGCCGCGCACGCTCGCAAGCAAATAGTATCCATCGAGTGATTTCTCAAAGCGCAATGCTTCGACAGCTTCGAGCCCCGCCGCCGGTCCGTATGCGAACCCGACGGCGACCGCGCGATTGAGCGCAACGATGGGCGACGGCATGACCTCGAGCAGCGCGTCGTACAGCGCGGCGATGCGCAGCCATTCCGTTTCTTGCGCGATTCCGGCACGCGCATGACAAGCCGCGATCGCGGCCTGAAGAGCGTAGGGACCGAGCGTGCCGCCCAATCGTTCCGAGCGATCGAGCGCGGCGAAGCCGCGACGGATGAGCAGACGGTTCCAGCGCGAACGATCTTGGTCGAGCAGGAGTACGGGCTCGCCATGTGGTCCGACCCGGGCGGCGGTGCGCGAGGCCTGAATCTCGAGGAGCGCAACGAGGCCATGCACCTCGGCCTCGCGCGGCATCAACTCAGCGACGATGCGACCCATGCGTAGCGCGTCTTCGCACAGCGACGGCCGCATCCAATCGTCGCCGGCCGTCGCGCAATAGCCCTCGTTGAAGATCAGATACAGCACCTCGAGCACCGCGGCGAGCCGTCCGGCGCGATCGGCGCCCTGCGGCATCTCGAAGGGAACACGTGCCTCCGTCAGCGTGCGCTTTGCGCGCACGATGCGTTGCGCAATCGTGGCCTCGGAGGCGAGGTACGCGCGCGCGATCTCCGCCGTCGTCAGGCCCCCGATCAGGCGTAGCGTGAGCGCGGCGCGCGCCTGCCGCGAGAGTACGGGATGGCATGCGATGAAGACCAATCGCAGGAGGTCGTCGCCGATATCGTCGTCGAGCGACGCGTCGAAGCCAGGTGCGGCCTCTCGGCGCGCCAGTTCGACACGACCGATCTCGTCGCGCTTACGCCCGCCGAGTTCTTCGCGTCGGAAGCGATCGATCGCGCGACCTTTGGCGACCGCCATGAGCCACGCGCCCGGTTGGCCGGCACTCCCGAGACCGGCCACTGTTCGAGCGCCGCCACGAGCGCATCTTGTGCGAGATCCTCTGCGACTCCGACGTCGCGTATCAGGTGTGTGAGGCCAGCGATCAGCCGTGGCGATTCGATCCGCCAGACCGCGTCGATCGCCCGGCCTGCCAAGCTCTCACTCACGGATTCGGACGCTCGTCCGGTCGCGCCAATACATCCGGAAGCGAGCCCGCCGCCGCCTGAACGTCCGCCGGCAAGTCGGAAAATTCTTGGACTTGCCGGACCTCGATCGTATCGTGCTCACCCGCTGGGCACCGTGTAGCCCATTCCAGCGCCTCCTCTCGCGAGCGAACTTGGATCATCCAATAGCCGCCAATAACCTCTTTCGCTTCAGTGAACGGACCATCGGTAATCAGAGCTTTTCCGGCGGCGAAGGTGACTCGGGCCCCCATCGAGGGCGGATGAAGCCCGTCGAGGGCGAGCAGAACGCCCGCTTTCCCGAGTTCCTCGTTATACTTCATCATCTCGGCGACTGCCGCGACGTCGGGCATCGCGCCGGGCGCGGCTTCCAGGTATCCGCTGGGGATCATCAGGAGCATGAATCGCATGGTGTTCACCTTTCCAAGGGTGCTTCTAGGGGTGTGCCGATGCCCTCAAGTCGGACAGAGATCGACGTTATCGACATAGCGCAGAAGGTCGAAGCTTTTCTGAGCCGGAAGTTGCAGAAGCGGTGCAGCAATGACAAGTGCATACTCAGCGAACGCAGTGTTCCTGCGGCACGTCATCGACGAAGATCTCCCGCATTTTTTCGACCACCAGCGCGACGCGCGTGCCATCCACATGGCAGCGTTCACCGCGGACGACCCCTCTGACCAAGCCGCCTTCGTATCTCACTGGCGGCAGATCCGAAGCGACGCCTCTGTCTTGAACCGAACGATCGACCACGGAGGAGAAGTCGTGGGTTACATCGCCAGTTTCGAGGATGAGGGACGCCGAGAAATCACATATTGGATCGCACCTGCCAGGTGGGGCTGCGGATACGCAAGGGAAGCTCTCCGCCACTTTCTTACTTTCGAAACGAATCGGCCACTTTACGCACGAGTCGCAAGCGACAACCTCGGATCTTTCCGCGTTCTTCAAAAACACGGCTTTCAGCCGATTTTAGCGACGATGTCATATGCCAACGCGCGAAATGCTGTCATCGCGGAAACGCTCCTGGAGCTACTAGGATCGGTTCTGGGACAAGATCCGGTTTGACGTGAGCCGCGATATGTGTGCGCAGAAAGACACCGATGAGTTTGCACGTCGACTGCAGTCGTAGGGGTATACTCACATCCCTCCAAGAGGTGCAACCATGAACTCCGTCAAGACCACCCCGATCAGCCAGATCTCGCTCGTCTGCGTGCCGACGCGCGAACAGGATCGCGCCATCGCGTTCTACGAGTCGCTCGGCTTCGAGAAGCGGATCGACAACACGTTTGGGCCCGGTTATCGTTGGGTCGAAGTGTATCCGCCGCAGGGAACCACCGGCCTCGCGCTCGCTCCCCCGCCCGGCAACGATCCGATTGCGCCGGCGAATACCGGCATCACGTTGACCACGAGCGACATCGACGCATCGCACGCGCAGTTCAAGACGCTTGGCGTGGATGTCGATCACGAGGTCTCGCGCATGGGCGACCCCGTGCCACCCTTGTTCTGGTTCCGCGATCCGAGTGGGCACACGCTGATGGTGGTGGAGCAGAAGACCTGAGCGAGTCGGCTTCGGACGAGAGTCGTGACTTTACGGATCTCGTCGAACGTCACCGGGCCGAGCTCCATGCGCACTGTTACCGGATGCTCGGCTCGGTGCACGATGCCGACGACGCGCTGCAGGACACGCTGCTGCGCGTTTGGCGCGGCGCCGCCGGCTTGCGCGATGTGGGTTCGGCTCGCTCGTGGCTCTACTCGATTGCGACCAACGTGTGCCTGACCGGCCTCGAACGGCGGCGCAAGCGCATGCTGCCGCACGAGTTCGGTCAAGCCGCCGCGCCGCATACACCGCCCGGGGTGCCGGAGATCGAATCGACCTGGATCGAACCGTATCCCAGTGAAGCGACGGGGATCGCGCCGGGGCGCGTCGATCCCGAAGCGAGCTATGAGCAACGTGAAGGGTTGGAGCTCGCGTTCGTCGCCGCACTGCAACACCTCGCTGCGACGCAGCGCGCAATGCTCATTCTGCGCGAGGTGATGGGCTTCAGCGCGAGTGAGGTCGCAACGATGCTGCAGACCACGGTGGCATCGGTCAACAGTGGCCTGCAGCGTGCGCGCGCCACGGTGCGCGCGCGGGTCGGTCCGCGCACGCAGCAAAAGACGCTACGATCGCTCGGCGACGGCGGTTTGCACCGGCTCGTGGAGCGGTACGTCGAAGCGTGGGAGCGCAACGACGTCGATGCGTTCACCGCGCTGCTCGTCGAAGACGCGACGTTCGCGATGCCACCGCTCACGACGTGGTACACGCCGCGCGAGACGATCGCGACCTGGGCGCGCGAGTTTTCGCTCTCGGGCGCGTGGCGCTGGAAGCCGGTCCTGACCGAGGCAAACGCGCAGCCGGCGCTCGCGTTCTATTCCTGGGACGAGGCGGCCGCAGCGTACCTGCCATTCGCGCTCAACGTGTTGAGCTTGCGCGAAGGCCTGGTCAGCGACGTCACGGCTTTCATCGTGCGCGCGATCGGCGCACCGAAACCCGAAGCGTACCAGCGCTTCCCCGAGCAGCCGATCGATCAGCGGGCGGCGAGCATCGCATTCGAGCGCTTCGGTGTGCCGGACCGCCTGACGTAGGATACTAGCACGAAAGGCTGGTGGAGAACGGCCTTGGTCGCGCGAAAGCCCGCTCATGCGGCATCGCCACCCTCACTGCGGACGCCGGTCTGAGCATGCCCGCGATCGACGATATTCTCGATCGGGGCGCACCGAGCGACTGGGCGGCGCTGGGGCGGGAAGTCTTGCGCGATCCGCACGGCGAGGTCGCACGCAAGATCGTTCACCTCTGCGAGCATCACGAGATGTACGGCACGTCGATACTTTGGACGAGTTTCGTCGAGCTCGCCCGGTCCGAGCACGACCGTGGATCGTGAGCGCCGCCGGCGCTTGCGGGCCGTCGATAATGAGGACGACTGGGAACGCGTCCTTGCGGCAGCAGCACACCTCCAGCAGATCGTTCCGGACCATCGTTTCTCGCACGACGACGATCACGTTCTCGTCGATCTCAAAAGTCGTTTTGACGACGTGCTCGGAAAGTTAGAAGACGTCGCAAACTGGAATACGGCACGCACGCGCCGACCGGTCCTGATTCTCGGCCAACTCGATGGTGTGGACACGGGTATTCGGAATCTCATTCGTGTCGCCCCGCTCGAAACCGCTCGAGTCGAAACCGCTCATGGCCCGATCACGCTCCCGACGATCGAAGAAATGCTGCGTATCAAAGCGTGGCTCGTCGTTACGCGTAACGAGACGCGGGACTACATCGACGTTGCGGCGCTTTCACACCGAATCGCGCGGACGCACGGCGACGACGCGGTCGACCGAGCCGGCGCCGTTCGATTTCGACGCCGGGCGCGGACTCGACGTCTATCACATTCGCGCGCCCGAATGGCGCACGTGGGAATCGGTTCGAACGCAGACGGGACGCATTGCGGCTCGCCTGCTGACGGCCTACGCGCGCGAGCGATAGGTACTCAGCACGAGGTGGCCTCGTCCCGGAAAAGCGATCAGGCGTTCGTGAGGCGGCGCTCGACGGCGCGGAGGCCGAGGTCGGCGAGGATCGCGAGCAGTGCCGCCATCAGGCTGCCGGCGATCGCGCGTTCCGGATAATCGTGTTTGAGGCCGTACAGAACGAGTACGCCGAGGCCGCCCGCGCTGATGAACGCGGCGAGGGTCGCGAGGGCGATCAACGCGACGGTCGCGACGCGGATGCCGCCGACGATCGCGGGGAGTGCCTGCGGGAGCTCGACGCGCCAGAAGATCTGTGCCGGCGTCATGCCGATGCCGCGCGCGGCGTCGACGAGGGCGGGCGCGACGCCGCGTAGTCCCGTCGCGACGTTGCGCACGAGGATCATCTGCGCGTACGCAACGAGCGCGACGAGTGCGGTCACCTCGCTCACGCCGAAGAGCGGGATGAGCAGCGCGAGCAGCGCGAGGCTCGGGATCGTGTAGACGACGTTGAGCGTCGCGAGCACGACGCCGCCCGCGCGGCGATTGCGTGCGACGAAAACGCCGAGCGGCAGGGCGATCGCGCACGCGATGACGAGCGAGATCGTAACCAACTGGACGTGCTCCCACGTCAGCTCGAGCAGCTCCGCCGGGTGGTGGAACGCGTAGTTCACGGGGGCGGCGCGGCGATCGCGCGCCGGATATCGTCGAACGTCACGCTCTGGCCGGCGGCGCCGTTCACCCGCAGACGCGGGGCGCCCGCGAGCAGCCGCGCGAGCGCCTCGCGTAGGGTCGCCTCCGGCGCGATCGCTTCCCCGCCCGCCGCAGCGCCTGACACGTTCGCGCCATCAGGCGAAGCGATCGCGGCGAGCTCGCCGACGCGCATGAGGCCGAGCCGCCGCACGGCATCGCGCGTATCGAGGAGCTCCGCGACGTACCCCGATGCGGGCTCGGCGAGCAATTTCAACGGGACGTCCGCCTGTTCGACGTGACCGTCGCGCATGACGACGATCCGGTCGGCGAGCCGCAGCGCTTCGTCGACGTCGTGCGTCACGAAGAGGATCGTCGTGCCGAGCGCGCGGTGGATGCGGAGCGTCTCGTCTTGCAGCGACGTCCGGACGATCGCATCGACCGCACCGAAGGGCTCGTCCATGAGCAGCACGGGCGGCTCGGCCGCGAGCGCCCGCGCGACGCCGACGCGCTGCTGCTCGCCGCCGGAGAGTTCGCGCGGTAGCCGCCCGCGATAGCGCGCGGGCTCGAGGTGGACGAGCGTGAGCAACTCGTCCACCCGTTTCGCGATCCGGTCGCGCTCCCACCCGAGCAGTCCCGGCACGATGGCAATATTCTGCGCGACGCTCATGTGGGGGAAGAGGCCGACGGCCTGGATCGCATAACCGATGCGGCGTCGCAGCTCCTCCGGCTTCAGCGTCGTCGCGTCGACGCCGTCGATCTCGATCGCGCCGGAATCCGGCATGACGAGCCGGTTGATCGTCCGCAACAGCGTACTCTTGCCACAGCCCGAGGGGCCGAGGAAGACGACGAGTTCGCCCGCGGCGATGTCGAGGGAGACGGAGTCGACCGCGTTGCGATCGGCGCCGGCATAGCGGACGACGACGTCGCGGATGCGGAGCGGCGCGCCGTTCACGCGAGCCCGTGCTGGTTCAGGAACGCGCGCGCGACGTCGGCGGGATCGCGCTTCGCGCCGTCCACTTGGAAGTTGAGGTCCTGCATGACGCGGTCGGTCAGGAGCGGCGCGAGCGCGTTCAGATCCCCGGCGAGGTGCGGGTTCTTTGCGAGCGTCTCGTCGCGGACGACCGGCGCGATGTTGTACGCCGGCCAAAAATGTTTGTCGTCGACGAAGACGTAGAGCTTGTCTGAGGCGATCTGGCCATCCGTGCCGAAGGCGACGACGATGTCGACCTGATTCGTCAAGAGCGCCTGGTACTTCAGGCCGATGTCGAAGAGCTTGATGCTCTGGAACTGGAAGCCGCCGTAGGCGCGCTGGAGTCCCGGCAGCGCGTCCTCGCGCTTCGTGAACTCGGGGATCGAGCCGAGCCGCAGCTGCGGCGCCGCCCGGCTGAGATCGCTCAGCGTCTTGAGGTTCAGTCGCGAGGCGATCGCCTGCGTCGTCGCGAGCGCTTGCGTGTCGTCGAACGGCGCGGGGGCGAGCCACGTCAGGTGGTAGCGTTCGGCGTAGGCGCGTTTCACGGCGTCGTAGATCGCCCGCGAACTCGGCAGGGGCTTCTCTTTGAGGACCGTCAGCAGCGCCGTGCCGGTATATTCGGGGTACAGATCGATGTCACCGCGCTGGAGGGCCTCCATCGCGACCTCGGTGCCGGCGAGACCGAGTTTGCGCTCGACCGTGTAGCCGCGCGCTTCGAGACGCTGGGCGTACATCTCGCCGAGCAACTGCTCTTCCGTGAAATCTTTCGAGCCGATCGCGATGCCCCGGTGGCCGCCGCAGCCGGCGAGCGCGGGCAGTCCGCCGAGCGCCGCGAGGCCGGCGCCGGCGCGGCCGATGCGGAGCAGCGCGGCGCGACGCGTCGGCGACCCGAGGGGTGCGATCATCCGGCCTCGTTACGCACGGTGCTGCCGAAGACTTGCCGTTGCAGCCGGCGTTCGACCGTGCCGAGTCCCCATTCGGCGAGCAGCGCGAGCACGGCGACGGAGACGGCGCCCTCGAGCAGTTGCGGGGTGTCGGCCTCGGCGACGCCGTTCAAGATGTACTCGCCGAGGCCGCCGCCGCCGATGAAGGCGGCGAGCGTCGCGCTCGCGATCACCTCGACCGTCGCCGTGCGGACGCCGGCCATCACGACGGGCAGCGCGAGCGGCCACTCGACGCGCCGTCGCAGCTGCCGCTCCGTCATGCCGAGTCCGCGCGCCGCATCGAGCGCCGCCGGCGGGACGCCGCGGATCGCGACCTCGACATTGATCGCGATCGGCGGGATCGCGAGCAGCGCGAGTGCCACGAGGGCGGGCGCGAAGCCGACGCCGACGATCGGCAGCATCAGCGCTAGGACCGCGAGGCTCGGAACGACGCGCGCCACATCGACCGCACCGAGCGAGAGACCGCGAAAACGCGGCTCGTGCGCGATCCAGGCCCCGAGCGGCACCGCGAGGAGCAGCGCGATGGCAAGCGCCGTCGCGGCGAGCACGACGTGATCGCGTAGGTGCGTTGAGAAGTCGAGCATGCCTTGGCGGTGGACTTTCTCACCGGGACGCGAACGTCCCGCGTCATGACGTCGCAGACCGAGACGGAAGCCGAATCCGAGGCCGCCGAGACGCGCGGCACCCCCGCTCTCGGCGATCCCGAGTATTACTTCAGCCGCGAACTTTCATGGCTCGAATTCAACGAACGGGTGCTCGAAGAGGCGATCGACGCGCGCAATCCGCTGCTCGAACGGCTGAAGTTCGCCGCGATCTACAGTACGAATCTCGACGAGTACTTCATGATCCGCGTCGCCGCGCTCAAGCAGCAGATCGCAGCCGAGGTCCACAAACGCTCGAACGACGGCCGCCTGCCGGCAGAGCAACTCTCTGCCATCTCGACGCGCCTGCGGCTCTCGCTCGACCGCTCGGGCCGGCTGCTGCACGACCGGCTCTTGCCGGAGCTCGAAGCGGAGGGCGTCGCGCTCGTCCGCTACCTCGACTGCGACGACACGACGCGCTCGGAACTCGAGGCGGTCTTCAGCGAACGCGTCTTCCCGGTCCTCACGCCGCTCGCCGTCGATCAGGGCCACCCGTTTCCGTATATCTCCAATCTGTCGCTCTCGCTCGGCGTCGAGATCGAGGAAGGCGGTCCCGAGGGGCTCGTCCGGCACTTCGCTCGCGTCAAGGTGCCGCCGAGTCTGCCGCGCTTCATGCCGGTGCCCGCGCGCGAGGGCGAGAACCGGTACGTACTGTTAGAAGATGTCATCGCGAACAACCTCGGCGCGCTCTTCGTCGGCATGGACGTGAAGGCGTCGTACGCGTTCCGCGTCACGCGCGACGCGGACCTCGACCTGCAGGAAGACGAAGCGGACGACCTTCTGCGCGCGATCGAGTCCGAGCTTCGTCGCCGCCGGTATGGCGAGCCCGTCCGGCTCGAAGTCGAGAGCGGCATGCCGGAGCATCTGCGCGCGCTCTTGCTCGACGCGCTCGACCTGGACGAACGCGACCTCTACGCGGTCGCCGCCCCCCTCGGGATCTCGAGCTTCTGGTCGATCGTCGGTCTCGATCGGCCCGACTTGCACGACGTCCCGTTCACGCCCTCGATTCCGCAGCGCCTCGTCCACGAGCCCGACATCTTCGCAGCGATCCGGGAGGGCGATCTGTTCCTCCACCATCCGTACGAATCGTTCGACCCGGTCGTCCAATTCGTGCGGCAGGCGGCGAACGATCCGCACGTTCTTGCTATCAAGCAAACGCTCTACCGCACGACGGGTCAATCACCGATCGTCGGCGCGCTGATGGAAGCGGCCGAAAACGGCAAACAGGTTGCCGTGCTGATCGAACTCAAAGCGCGGTTCGACGAAGAGAACAACATCCACTGGGCGCGCAACCTCGAGCGCGTCGGCGCGCACGTCGTCTACGGTCTGCCCGGACTCAAAGTCCATAGCAAAGTCATCCTCGTCGTGCGGGACGAGCCCGACGGCATCCGGCGCTACTGTCACTTCGGCACGGGCAATTATAACGAGAAGACGGCGCGGATCTACACCGATCTCAGTCTCTTCACGTGCCGCCCGGAGCTGGGCGCCGACGTCACGCACCTCTTCAATCGGCTGACCGGCTTTTCGAAGACGACGACCTACGACGAACTGCTCGTCGCGCCGACGACGCTGCGCCCGGGCTTCGTCGACCTGATTCGCCGAGAGGCCGATCACGCGCGTGCGGGCCGGACGAGCGGTATCGTCGCGAAGCTCAACGCCGTCAGCGACGCGCGCATCACGCAAGAACTCTATGCGGCCTCGCAGGCGGGCGTTCCGATCGAACTGATCGTCCGCGGCATGTGCGAACTGCGGCCCGGTCTGCCGGGCGTCAGTGACAACATTCGCGTCCGCAGCGTCGTCGGCCGGTTCCTCGAACATTCGCGCTTCTTCATCTTCGCGAACGCCGGCGACCAAGAGATCTACATGGGCAGCGCCGACTGGATGGGCCGCAACCTCGACCGCCGGATCGAGACGATCGTGCCGGTGCAGGATCCGGCGGTGCGCGCCCGGATTACGGACGATATCCTCGGGACGCTGCTCGCCGATAACGTCAAAACGCGCTGGCTCGAGCCCTCCGGATCGTACGTCCGCCGCGTTCCCGAAAACGGCGAGGCGACGTTCTGCGCGCACGACTTCCTGCTCGAGAAGGCACGTTCGTACTAATCGTCGCTAACCGAGACGCGTCGTGATGACGGCCTGCCGCTTCCGGCGACGCGCGGCGAGGACCGCGAGGAGCACGATCAGGACGACGACCGCCGCGATCCAAGCCCACAGCGGCAGGCCGTAGACGTTCTGCTGCGCCGCGGCCGAGGCAGAAGCGGCGGCGGTCGCGGCGACACTCGGCGCGGCCTGGGCGAGCGCTGCCGTGGGCAGTGCGAACGAAGCGAGCGTGGCGGCGAGCGAAGCGGCACGTATCATCGTATGACAAATGTGCCCACCGCGCGGAGAATCAACCGCGACGAGTTGGGAGGCGGCGCGCCGCGAGGGGTACGGACGACGAGCAAGGAGTGCAGCATGTCCGATCCTGTCACGAGCGGCGGCACCGTCGCCCACCTGTTTCACGAGCACCGCGACGCCGAGATGGCCGTCACGAGGCTGCGCGCCAGCGGCTTCGCCGACGTGCGCATCAGCGAGCGCGGCGGCACGACGACCGAGGCGCACGTGCCGGCGGCGAGCGGTCTCACGGAGTCGGACTTCGCGCAGAGTCTGCGCGGGGCGGGCTTCGGCGAGCATGACGCGGAGCGACTCGCGCGCGGCGTCGGGCGTAAAGAGACGCTCGTCACCGTGGTTGCGGGCACGCGCGTCGACGACGCGCTCGCCGTGCTGCGTGGTGAGAGCGTCGTCGCTGCGCCGCTCGCTCCGGTCGATGCCGCCGAGGCGCCGCCCGCGTCCGGCGCCTCGGCGGTCGCGCCCGCCGTCACCTCGTCCGCGGCGCCGGTCGCGCCGGCCGGCGAAGAGCCGCTCGCGCCGGGCGACCGCGTCGTCGCGCTACGCGGCGAACAGGTCGACGTCGCGACGGAACGGACGTCGAGCGACGCGCGCATTCGGCGCGAGACCGTGACGGAGCAGCGGACGGTCGTCGTCCCGGTCAGTCACGAAGAGCTGGTCGTCGAACGCGACGGCATCCCGCCCGTCCGCGTGAACCTCGACGACAAGATTTCGCCCGAGGCCTGAACGCGAAGAGCCGCGCGGCTTGGGCCGCGCGGCTCTCTTCACCGGATGCCGTCCTCAGAGCGGGCGGCCGGCGCTCCGGTCACTCGCGCCGGGATTCGCCGGGTCGTTGACGACCAGCTCCTCTTGACGCGTCGTCTCGTTCACGGTCTGCGTCGTCTGGACGTCGCGTTTGCCGACCGTGTACTCACCCGTGACGACCGGTCGTTTCGTGACGACGACGCGCTCGCGCATCAGCGGGACGTGGATCGTATCGTCCGAGCCGATCGCGCCCGTCGCGGTCGGAGCCGTCGCGCTCGGTGCGCGGCGCTCGACGAAGAGCTCTTCGTGGACGAGCGGCACGTCGATCCCTTCGTCCTGCTCGACGACGCGCTTGCCGACCGTCGCTTCGCCGGAGCCCTCCCGCTGCTTGTCGATGTTCAGACGCTCGGCGCGCAGTTGCACGCGCTGCTCGCCTTCGATCGCCGAACCGCGTGCGTACTTGTCCGGATCGCCGTAGCCGAGGATCTCGGAGCCGCGGCGACTCGTCGCCTCGGCGGCGCTGCCCGTAGCAGCGGCGGCACCGGCCGTCCCCATCGCCGTGCCCGAACCGGCGAAGGCTTCGCCGGAGATCACGTGTCCGCCGCAGCTCTCGATCGTCGTCGCCGCCGCCTCCGGGTGGTTCGCACCGTCGACGGTCAAGATCGAGGTCTCGGGCGGAATCTGATCTTCGATCCGCGCCGCCTCCGCGCGATCGACGCCGTGCTTCGCGAGCTCGCTCGCGAGGCTGCGCTCGATCGAATCGCCGGTGAAAAAACGACCGACTTTTTCGCCGAACGTCGCGGCATCGGTCTCGACGACGGTCGTGCTTTCGGCCGAAGAACCGAGCGGGGCGGAGGAGCCGTGGAGCAGGCCGGTCTCACCCGTGGCGTCGGTCGGCGCGACGTGCGTGACGCCGATCCACACGTGATGGAAACCGTCCTCGCGCAGACGCGCCGCGGCATCGCGGGCGCCCTGACGATTCGGGAAGATGGCGACGAGCGAACGGCCGCCGTACGCGTCGTCGCGGTGGGTGTCGGGTTGCATGGAGTCGGATGTGTTCATCGTGTCGCTACCTTTTCGGTCGCGGAGTGTGACGGCCGAGTCATTCCCACGAAACGGCTATTTCTTCGGTCCCTGGGCGCCGCCGTTCGCCGCGTTCGCGCCGCCGTTTTCCAGCGTGTTCGAACCCGAGCCGTTGTTGAGCTGTTGCGCCGTGATCGACGAGGAGCCGGCACCCGTGCCGACGTGGGTCGAGAGCTGGATACGGAACGTCCGAGGCTGGATGAACTGGAAGTTGCTCGGCGAGCTCGTGTAGGTAAGCGGCGCTCCGGGACTCGCTGCGCCGTAGCGGAGCGTCGCGAAGCCCGCGCCCTGCAGCGCGCCGCCGTACTGCGTGCCGCCGGTATTGAACAGATTGTCAACGGTGCCTTGGAGGTAGACGCGGCCCGCGACGAGCGGTGTGCGCGCCGAGACGAGCGTATCCGTGTAGGCGGGCCCGAGCGTCTGATTGTTGCTGCCGTAGTACTGCAGACCCGCGAGGAAGACGAGGCCGCGCAGATCGTGATAGTTCAGTTCGCCGTAGAGCTGCGAGAACGGTGCGTCGTTCGGAATCTGCTGGCCGTTGATCAGATTGCTCTGCGCGACCGCGTAGAAGCTGTTCGCGATTTGGTCGTAATAATCGCGCTGGAACGTACCGGTGAAGCGGTAGCCGAAGCCCTGCGTCTGCGTTCCGTCGAAGCTGAATTCGAGGCCGTACGTCCGCTCGAGCGGCGCGTTGATCGTCTGATTGACGTTGACCATGCCGCCGAGGCTGTTCGTGATGCTGATCGGGAACGGCGCGTTCGCCTGCGTGACGAGCCGGTTGTTCGGCACGAGCTTGTTATGAATCGTATTGTCGAAGAGATCGAGGGAGAGGATCGTCGACGGGAGACGGATATCGCCGCCGAGGTCGTACGCGACCGTCGTCTCGGGCACGAGATTCGCGTTCGGGAAGCTCTCGGAGACGTAGGGGTTCGTGGCCGTCGTCTGCGTATTGAGGTTCGGTTTGCCGCCGACGAGACCGGAGTACGGGACGAACGTGCTCGAACCGCCCGAGGCGCGGAGCTGGATGTCGTGCGTGATGCGGTAGGCGACGCCGATCTGCGGATCGTTGTGATGGACGACGATCGCGCGTTGCACGTACCCGGACTGCGCCGAGATGTGATTGACGAAGCTGTCGCCGGCACACGGCGCGACGGTCGTTCCGGCCGCGAGCGGCACGGGGTTGGCGTAGCCGTTCGCGAACGGGCACGGCCCGGTGGAGGGAATGACGAGCGCCTGTGCGCCCGCGACCAGATTCGGATCGACGACGCCGAACGAGAGGTTCGCCTGCGTGAAATTGTCACCGACTTGGACCTGCAGGTTCTCGCGCGGCTGGAAGACGGCCGAGATCGAGAAGTCGTTTCGGTGCAGGCGCGAGGGCGGGTAGCTCGTCGAGACGTTGCCGACCGTCTGCGTCGTGAACGGATTCGCGACGAGCGCCGTCGGCGAGACCGGCAGCAAGAAGCCGGACGGATCGCCTGAGATGTTCGAGTTGTCGTCGGAGTTGTAGTCGTAGCCGAAATTAACTGAGTTCTCTTGGTTCTTTCCGAACACTTTATTGTAGAGCACTTGGAAGTCGCGGTCACGGTCGACCTGCGTCTGATTGAACGGCGTCGAAAACCGTGTGCGGCCGGCCGCGTCCGTGACGGTGATCGGCGCATAACATGGAGTCGCCGGACTGCACGGGTTGCTCGCCGTCGTGAACGGAGCGGCGTTCGTTCCCTGAAAGCAGGGCCCGAACGCGCTTCCGTTCGGCCCCGCGACCGCCGGATTCGGATACGCGAACTGCGTGCCGCAATGGCCCGGCGCCGTTACCTGATAGAAGTTGCCGGAGGCGACGCCCTTCGGAGCGTTCGGCACCGAGCCGAAGCCGAAGGTATTTCCGCCCGGGCTCGAGAGACCCGCGACGTTCGATTCGAGCGCGCCGTCGATCGTGCGATTGATCAGCGTGAAGGCCGGACGCACGAGCAGCGTGTCTTTGCCGATCGTCGTGCGAAACTCGGCTTCGAACTGAGGTTCGTTGTCGAGAATCAGGCTGGAGGGATTGAGCGAGTTGAACAGCGTGGTCGGTTGGAAATTGTTCTGCTGGCTCGCGTAGCGCGGATTGCCGTACGCGCTGTTCTGATCGCAGAGCGGCGTCGTCGTCGAGCCGCTCGGGTCGCTGCCCGCGAAGAGGACGCCTGGTACGTTGGCCGTGCCGGTGTTGACGGTGCACGGATACAGCGTCGCCGTGCCGAGGTTCGAGGCGTATGCGCCGCCCTGGGGGATGACCGTGCCTTGCACGCCGATGAAGCCGACGGAGAGCGACGTCGCATCGCTGATCTTGTAGCGCGCCTTGAGTACTTCGCTCCGCTGCAGGATCTCCGAGGAGAAGTCGGTGCCGAAGGCGATGAGCGGCGTGCCGAGGTTGTTCGTCGCCTTGAAACCGGGCGTGCCGTCGCCCGGGCGTTTCGTGCCGACCGTGACGTATTGAGCGACGAGCGAGAGCCGGTCTTTAGGCAGGAAATTGCCATTAAAGAGGTAGGTCGAGTAGGGCGCGTTCAGCGTCGCTTCGATGCCCTCGGTGACGTCGCCGAAGTTTCCCGGAGCGAAGTCCGGCGTGCGGAAGTTGATCGTGCCGAAGACGGAGTCGCCGGCGGTCGGTCCGAACTGCCCCGGGCCCTTCGTGACCTCGAGCGAGCCGAACGTCTGCGCGGGGATATACGTCGTCAGTAGCGCGCCGAAGTTGCCCGCGCGGATGATGTGGCCGTCGACGGCGGCATTCGCTTCTTGGAGCGCGCCGCGGATGACGAAGTTCGAGTTCGGCGAGCTGCCGCCGCGCTGTTGCGTGATGCCCGGCAGCTCCGTGCCGAGCAGCGCGAGATCGGGCGTCTCGCGGTCGGTGAGGACGTGCGAGGGCAGCACGGAGACGCCGGCGGTCGACGTGTTGACGCCGGGCCGAATGCCGCGGGTCGTCGTGCGCGAGATCGTCCGCAGCGAGGTCAGCGTGAGATCGCTCAGCGAGAGGCCGAGCGTGCGCCGTTCACCCGCGATGATGACGAGATCGCCCGTATCGGCGCTCGCGAAGCCCGACTTGCTGAAGACGATATCGTACAGTCCAGGGGCGAGCGTTGCCGAATAGGCACCGTTCGCGTCGGTGGTGAGGCTCTGGGTCGAGGCGCCGGTGATCCGGACCGTGACGTCGCCTTGAGGGTGACCCGCGGAGTCGGTGATGACGCCGGTGACGACGGCGGGTGAGGCGGCGGCGCCCGCCGTCGCGGGCGCGGTCTGCGCCGGCGCGCCGAGCGGAAGGAGCGAGAACGCGCAGACGGACGTGATGAAGCGCGCGATGCAAAGACGCACGAAGATCGACCTCGGAAGGGAGATGGGGTCACGACCACTCTACGGCGCGAGGATTAAGCGCCGCTTAAAGACGCTCATCCGAGCGAGGGCGACGGGCGAGCTTGACAATTGCGTGCCAGTACTCGTCATCGACCGGTTGCACCGAGAGCCGCTGACCGCGCCGGAGGAGCGGCATCCCGTGAAGTTCAGGCCGTGACTTCAACTCTTCGAGCGAGAGGTAGCGCTCGAGCGGACGTTCCGGCACGACGTCGACCATCTTCCAGATCGGCTTCGCTTCGGTCGAGCGACGATCGGTATACGGGCCGTCCGCGAAGGCGGAGAAGTCCGGATAGGCCTCGCGGGCGACCTCGACGATCCCCGCGATTCCCGGCACCTTCGTACTACTATGGTAGAAAAAGCCTCGGTCGCCGAGATGCATCTCGAGCATCAGATTTCGCGCCTGGAAGCTGCGGACGCCGCTCCACTCCGTGCGCCCTTCACGCACGAGCCGGTCCCAGCCGTAGGTGTCGGGTTCAGTCTTGAAGAGCCAGTACGCCACGTTGTCGCCGCTCCGTTTGGTCGCAGGTTTAACCGGAACTTAAGCTCGATACGATATTCTGCCGCGGGGACGTTTTCACGACGTCTTCCGACACGCCTATTCCGTAGGAGACTTTTGTGCGTTTGAACCGTACGCTCGGTTCGGTCGTCATTTTCGCGCTCGCCGTCGGACCGCTCGGTTCGGCGACGGCGGACGCGCAATCGACGAGTGGACCCACGACCGGGTCGTCGAACTCGGTCACGGCGACCCCGGCGCCCGTCGCGACGACGGCCGCCATCACGACCTCGACTATCGTCGGCACCGCGACGGACGGCGCCGGCCGGCCCCTGGGCGGCGCGGCGATCGGGATCGACGGGCCGGTCCATCAGACCGCGACCGCCGACGATAACGGCCGCTACACGTTCTCCGGCATTCCGGCCGGCGTCTACACGCTGACGGCGACGCGCTCCGGCTACCAGAACGCCAGCACCTCCGATGTGACGCTGCTCGCCGGGACGTCGACGACCCTCGACGTTCAACTGATCGGCGAATCGCTCAGTTCGATTCGCACGATCGCGACGACGCGCACCTCGGGTCAGCGGAGCGCGTTCAACACGAGCGGTCTCGCCGTGACGACGCTCGGCGGCGCGACGATCCAGACGCGCAACCTGCCCAACCTCACGCAGGAAGTCGAAGAACTTCCGGGCGTGACGGTCTCGCGCGACGCCGGCGGCCGCAGCCCGAATACGAACTTCGTCGTGCGAGGCTCCTCGATCGAGACGAAGGTCACGATCGACGGTCACTCGCTCAGCTCGGGCGTCTTCGGCACGTATAACACGAACTACGCAAACTCGCTGATCTTCGATCAGGTCGAAGTCCTCAAAGGCGCCGGCCTCAACGGCGTCAACGCCGGCGAATCGGCCGTCGGCACGGTCAACCTCCGCACGCGCGACTTCAGCGCGAACGACAGCGCGCAGCTCAAAGTCGGTACCGACAGTTTCGGCGCGCAGTTCTACAACGCGCTCGCGGACGTCAATCTGCTGAAGGACAACAAGCTCAGCCTGCTGGCCGTGGTGGTCAATCAAGGCTATACGGGGCCCGACTTCGGCTATCAGGCCGACGCGCTGAACCAGTTCAACGGCTTCAACACGAACCCGCTCGGTGGAATTTCATCGCTCGTGCAGTGGCAGGGTGACTTCTCCAACACGTACGACACGAAGGCGGAGCTGCTCAAAGCGCGCTACCGGTTCTCGCAGTCGACCTCGCTCACGGGAGAGTTTCTCGGACTGCAGGGCCTGTACGAGCCGCAGGGCGGATCGTACGGCCTCAACGTCGGCAACTACACGGTCTCGCAGTGCGGCACGATCGCGAAGGGCGCCGTCACGTTCGTTCCCGCCGGGGGCACGGGCTGCGATGCGACGTCGGTCTACAATTCGCCGAGCGCCTTCAACCAGATCGGCTCGAACGAGCAGCAGTTCAGCTACTTCCCGAACTCGCAGATCCGCAACAACGAGCCGCAGTTCTCGGCCGAGCTGCGCACGACGTACAAGAATGACACGTTCCTGCTGAGACCGTACGCCGCGATCATCAACCGCTTCATCGACGGCTCGAACGAGAATCTCCAGCCGGGCTACGCCGGTAGCGGCGGCACCCTCGGCCTCAACAACGTGACGACGGGCCGTTCGCCGGCCTCCGGCTGGTACCAAGTCACCGATGCTCGTAATTGCACGGCGCAGTTCTCGTACAACACGCAGCTCGCCGCCGGGACGACCGGTTCGACGGGCCCGTGTTTCACGACGCAGAACGTGTCGACCGCGTACATCGGCGCGGCGACGAGTCCGTTCCCGGTCAAGTACGCGACGACGACGGCCGCGCCGGCGTGCTCGGCCGCAAATCCTTGCTACACGACGCCGACGAACGTCCAGCGGAACGGCTTCATCGGGTTCAACACGCCGTTCAGCCAGCCGGAGGAGGATCGTCTGCGCGGCACGACGTTCTCGTATCTCCACCCCGTCAAGGACAATCTGTACTCACTCAACGTCGACTACAACTCGGACGACACGCTGCGCTTCAGCAACGATACCTCCGGCTTGCCCGCCGGTTGCAACCCGGTCGTCCGCAGTCAGCCGAACACGCCGACCGTGACGGTGTCGCTTCCCGGGCCGACGCCGTCGTCGAAGCCCGTCATGGTGACGAAGCCGAACGCTTATTATCAGCCCGCCTGCCAGATCAACGGCACCGTGCTGCCCTTCCTCCCAGGCAACGAAGTCCAGATCCCGCCGACGAAGAACATCCGCTTCGACTACTCCGCGACGGCACTCGTCCAGCCGCGCACGGACCTGCAGATCGGTCTCGGCCTCTATTACTCGCAGCAGCGGATCTTCTATCAACTGACGGATCCGAATGCCGCGGCGGCCGCGGCGACGTTCGGCCTCACGGGCGCGGAGCCCGCGGCCTCGACGCTGATCCCGGGCTTCAAAGCAAACAACCACTTCGATCCGCACGTCCAGCTCGAATATCGTCCGTTCAGTAATCTGTCCGTCCGCGCGAACGGCGGCTCGTCGATCACCTTTCCGTATAACAATCTCGTGTCAGGGTTCCAATCGCTCACGCCGAACGGCGGCCCACTCGGTACGACCGACACGCTCAACACGAAGAACCCGAATCTCTCACCCGAGACGACGGTAGCGTACGATCTCGGCGCGGACTATCGCATCGCCGACGGCTCCGTCTTCTCCGTCGATGCGTACGACAACACGATCCACAACGTGTTCGTCAACTCGATCACGGTCCAGGGTCCGCTGCCCGGGCGTCCGCCGCAGAATCAGACCTTCGTGAGCAACACGATCAACGGTCCGCTCGAACGCAGCTACGGCCTCGACTTCTCGCTCAGCCGGACGCCGGTCAGCGGCCTCGGCTACTCGCTCGCCGGGAGCTTCGACCGCGCGTATTACGATCAATTCGGGCTGCCGTTCTACCAAGCCGTCGGCGGGTCGTCCGCGATCGTGAACGGCAAGCAACTCGATGGCACGACGGGATTCACGGCGCAGATTCCCTACTTCAAGGCGAATGGTCAAATCTCGTACGCGGCGCCGTCGCAGAAGTACGCCTTCCTCCTCGGCGATGCGTTCTTCGGTAACAACAACGCGACCGGCGGCCCCGCGTACTTCGATGCGTACGCGAACTACTCGACCGATCTCGGGACGCCGCGTCTGCGCTTCAACGTGACCGCGCAGAATCTGTTCAACTACAACACGGGCACGTTCCTCGGCTCGAATCTCGCCGGCGCGGGCTTCAACCCGACGGGCGTGAGTTTCATCCCCGGCACGCTCCCCGGCGCGAGCAACGGCAGTCTCCTCGGCGTCAACGCGTTCGGTGCGAACGGTGCCGACGGCATCGTCACGTTGCCGCCGCGCACCGTCTACCTCTCGATCACCGGAAAATACTGAGCACGATCCGCGTAGAGTAGCGCGAGCGACGCGGCCGTCCCGAGGCGACTCGGGCGGCCGTTTCGTTTTCCAGCATGCTCTGCAACCGCCGTGACCGACGGCGGGTCGCTACGCCGATATGCAAAAGCGATTCGTGACGAAACTCGCAGCGGGTTGGGACGGCGTCGAGCGCGAGGGCTACGTGCCCGGCCGGAAGACGGCCGTGACGCGCCATACGCTGATCGGTGGCGGCCGCAAAGCCGCGCCCGAGGCCGGCGATCCGACGCTCGAAGTGCGCTACTTCGACGTGCCGCCCGGCGCCGTGACGCGGCTCGAAAAGCACGCGCACGAGCACTTCGTGATCGTCGGCCACGGGACGGGCCATGCGATCGTCGGCGACCGCGTCTCCGAGATCCGGCAGCACGACGTCGTCTACGTCGGCCCGATGGAGCCGCACCAATTTGTCAATCGCGGCACCGAATCGTTCGGCTTCTTCTGCGTCGTCACGGCCATCCGCGATCACTCACAGAAATTGTCACCGGAAGAGTTGGCCCGACTCATGGCCTCGCCCGCCGGCGCGTTCGCGGACCCGGACGGCGCCCCGCCGCCGCGCCCCATCCTCGCGATGCGAGAGGCCGAGTCCGCGACCCGCTGAAGTGAACTGGCCGATCGGCGACTCGGCCGATCGCCCGACAAGATGGTTTGTTTACGTCAAGGTCGGCCGTCGGCCTTATAAGAGATTCGACGGTGCTTGAGGCAAGGACTTACGATGAGCCATTCGTCATCCCCGCCCTCCTTGACGGCAAGACACTGCAAATATCGCCGTAGATTGAGTACGGTCGTTTGTAGAAGTTCTTCATCGGCCGGATCTTCTGCGAATTGACCGGAGGCGATTTTCAAGAGGTCGAGCGCACGAGTCGAAAAACTGAGGCAATCCCAATGGGCATGGGTGATGGTATCACCACGGAGAATCTGCTCGTCGATCGGCGGCCGAGCATGTTGCTCTCCATTAACAAAACGAGTGGGCGCGTCTTCGATACCCGTTAGAAATGGGTGGCCGAGAATGTCGATGAGTTCTGCGGAAGAGAATGTCACGCGTCGCACGGTCTCTATCCGTCCTTTTGAACGGCTTCGAGGGTGGGCTCGAACGCTATGAGCGCGGCCCGCTGGGCCTGCGTCCACGGGCCCGTGCCGTCGTCCCGAGAGCGGACGACGGCCATGCGTGCGATGGCGCGGATGCGCTCGTCGCCCGCGCCCGTAATCGCCTGGTCCATCGTCGCGCTCGAGCGGCCGAGCGCGATCAGCTTCGAACGCACGAACAACTCCTCATCATAGAACGCGGCGTCGACGTAGCGCAGCGTCAGCTCCGCCGTCACGTGCTGGAAGGCGAAGCTGCGGAGGGGCTCGGGATCGCCCGCCGCCTTGAAATACTGCAGCCGCGAGAGTTCGAGATACGCCGGATAGACGACGTTCGAGACGTGGCCCTGGCCATCGCACTCGCAGTACCTCGGCCGGACCGCGACGTGAAAACGAAAGGAACGAAGCCACGCGGCCTCGTTCCCTTTCTCGTACGGCTCGAGCAAGTCGTCAGCGCAGCTTGATGATGTCGGCCGGCACGGGCGTGTTCGGAAACGCATCGGCGAGGACGGTCTTGAGTTCGCCGTTCTGCGCCATCGGTTCGAGGATATCGGTGTCGCCGTAAAATTTGCCACCGATGAAGATCTTCGGCAGCGTCGGCCAATTCGTCATCTGCGCGAGGGCGCTGCGCTTCGGCATGTTCTCGAGGACGTCGACGACTTCGAACGGATAGCCGAAGCGGTGGAAGAACTCGATCGTCTCGGCCGTGAAGCCGCAGCGCGGCATGTCTTTCGTACCCTTGCCGTAGACGAGGATCGTATGCTCGGCGACTTCCCGATCGATCTCTTCTTGTAACGTCTGTGCCATGATTACTCCGTGACTTCCGTCGTGATGGCTAGCGCGTGGAGGCGTCCGTCCGCGCGGGCCGGCGCGACCGCCGACTCGACGAGGCGGTGCCGGTCGAGCAGCGAGATCCCGCCGAAGGCGCTCGAGCGTACGAACACATCGTAGTGGTCCATGGTGCCGGTGCGGTCGAAGAGGCGCACCTCGGCGTCCGGCAACGTCGCGCGCACGAGCGCGACGAACTCTGGCTCGGTGATCATGCCGCCGTTTTTCGCGCGACGTCCGGGCCTCGCCTACCCGTGCCGTTCAGCGCGCGAAGACGCCGAGCAGCGCGGCATCCGCGCCACCCGCGACGAGCGCGACGACCAGCACGCCCCACCACCGGGGCGTAATCAGCTTCGTGCCGGAGAGTTGCGAGAGGTCTTCTGCGCGCGCGAGCCGTTCGTCGCGGTATCCCGGGAAGGCGATCAGCGCGAGCCCGACGACCGCGAACGCCGGAAAGATGAGCGCGCCGCGGAGGCTCGCATGTCCGTGCTGCTGCCAGAGCCAGATGGTCGCGCCGATGCCGATCGCGGCGATCAGTGCGCCGCCGGCGCGTTGCAGCGGACGGGGCGTCGCGCCAGAGGCGTTCACGCGGGCGTCCCCGAGGAAGCGAAGACTGCCGCTCATGGACCGAGGCGGCGACCTCACGCCCCCCGCCGCTCGGGAGCGAGAGCGGCGCGGGCTTCACGAGCCGCGTCGTCACGCCCGCGGCCAGCACGAGCAGCGCGACGCCGGTCAGGACGCAGGCGCACAGGGCGCCGCTCGCGAGCAGGGTCGCGGCGTCGCCGCGCAGGCGGAGCGGACCGCAGGTGATGCGCGAGGCGCGCGCGCGCCGGAGGGCATCGGAGGCTTCACTCATGGAAGCGACGTTGGCCGTCCGGCCGCAAACTCCAGGCGCCCGGCGCGGCTTCGTGGGAACGAGCGCCTGCGGCCGTTGAAGGAGGAGCGATGCCGCTATCTGGTGAGCCCCCGCTTGGACGGGCTCCGGCCTCGGAACCGACGCGACCGTTACCGCCGGTCACGCCCGGGCCGCAGGACGGCTCCTCCGGGACCGCGGGTCGCGTCCCGAAGCTCTTCGCCCCGCGGTACGGCGCGCTCGCCCCGTATCTCCTGTTCCGGCTGCTCGCGTTCCTGATCGACGTCCCCGGCATCGCGTTCGTCGCGATCGCCTTCGTCTATGGCAGCTTCGGCCTCGATTCGCGCTTCGGCGCGCGTAGCGGTCACGCGAGCTTTGCCGGGCTCGCGCTCGCCTCACTAGGCGCAGCGCTCGTCTTCGCCATGCTCTGTGAAGGCATCATCGGGACGACGCTCGGCAAGGCGCTCTTCGCTCTGCACGTCCACCGCGCGCGGGGCGGCTACGCCGGACTCGGGCGCGCGCTCGTGCGGGCGATCCTGCGACCGGTCGATCTGCTGCTGATCGGGCCGCTGCTCGCCGCCGTCACGCCGCGGCATCAGCGGCTCGGCGACTTCGCCGCCGGGACGACGGTCGCGCGCAGCCCGGCCGGCTTCGCCGCGCCGCTCGTCGCCGCGGTGCTGCTCGGCGGGCTCGTCTACGCACAGTTCGCCTTCGGCGGCGGACTCGATGCTTCGTTCGCCGCCGTCGCCGAGACGGTGCGCGACGTCCCCGCCTGGCGCGACAACGCGACGGGAATCTTCGCAGGTATCGGCGCGGGAACGGGTGCGGGCCGGCCGGCCGGCGTCGCTGCCTCGCCGGCCCCCGACGTCTCCGCGCCCGCCGCGCTCGAGACGCCGGCCGCCGCGGTCGAGACGCCTGCCGCCGCGGTCGAGACGCCTGCCGCTGCGGTCGAGACGCCCGCGGCTGGGGTCGAGACGCCCGCGGCGCCCGCGCCGGAGGTCGTGACCTCACCCGTCTGATGCGGGCGGGCGCTACGTGAGCGCGGAAGAGCGGCGCTATGAAAGCCGTACGATTGCACGAAGTGGGCGGTCCCGCGAATCTCCGCGTCGAGACCGTTCCCGACCTGACGCCGGGGCCGGGCGAGACGCTCGTGCGCATCACGCGCGCGGCATTCAACCGGCGCGACGTCTTCATCACCCAGGGCAAGTATCCTGGCATCGAATTGCCACGGACGCTCGGCTCGGACGGCGCCGGCACGGTCGCGGCGCACGGTGAGGGCGCGAGCGGACCCGCGGTCGGCACGCGCGTCGTCATCGACCCCCAGCTCGGCTGGGTCGACGACGGCGTCACGCTCAACAAACACGGCGGCATCCTCGGCATGCCGACGGACGGTACGTTCGCGGAGTACGTCGTCGTGCCGTCGGGCAACGTCCACCCCTCCCCGGCGAACCTCAGCGACGACGAGACGGCGGCGCTGCCGCTCGCGGGGCTAACGGCGTACCGCGCGGCGTTCACGCGCGGCCGGCTGGCAAAAGATGACGTCGTCCTGATCACGGGCGTCGGCAGCGGCGTCCAGAGCTTCGTGCTCGCGTACGTCAAGCACGTAGGCGCCCGCGCGATCGTCACCTCGAGTAGCGACGAGAAGCTCGCGCGAGCGACCGAACTCGGCGCCGACGTCGCCGTGAACTACAAGACGGACGCGAACTGGCACAAGACCGTGCGGAAGGCGGCGGGCGAGGGGCCGACGCTCACGATCGATTCGAGCGGCGGCGAGACGTTCGCGCGCTGCCTCGATATCGCGGCGTTCGGCGGCCGCGTCGTCACGTACGGCGGCACGACGGGCGATGCGACGATCCGGCCGTTCTCGATCTTCTGGAAGCACCTCGACATCCTCGGCAGCTCGATGGGCGGTCCCGCGGATTTCGCATCGATGCTCGCCCTCTTCGCGGGCGGACTGAAGCCCGCAGTCGACCGCGTTTTTCCGCTCGAGGAAGTCGCAACGGCGGCCGAGCGTCTGAACGCGCATGAGCAGTTTGGCAAAGTTGTGTTAGCGGTAGCCTAGAATTGTCAGTAGCTGCGGTGCGGTTTCGCGCGCACCACGGCGCTGTGTCAGACATCACATGGTGGGCTCGCGCGTCTCGCGTGTGACGCCTCGCACTCGGCAACGCCCGCCCGTTCGCGCCACAATGACGCGTGATCTCCACGTCGCGAATCTTCCGTCTGCTGGTCGCCACGATGTTCGTGGCGTCGGCGACGCTCGTGATGGCGAATCCCGGATCGAGCGAGACTGCCCTGCAGGCCGCGGGCCGCGTGGTCGACACCGACTCCGGCACGCCGGTCGCGGGCGCGACGGTCGTGCTGACGCATACGGTGCTCTCGGACGACGCCGCGCACCTGATCAGCACGTCGGCCGTGACGAACGCCGACGGCAGCTACGTCGTCGCGAACGTGCCGTCCGCCGCGATGAACGTCCAAGTGTACTCGCAAGGCGGCTATCCGACGCTGCACCACGGCGTCGACTTCGCGCCGGGCATCGGCGAGGGCTCGCTGAAGGTCGCGAAGCCGACGAACGCCGAGCGCCGCTGGCTCGCGCGCATCAACTTCGAGCGCGCGCGCTACGGCCTGCATGCGGTCGTCTTCGATCAGAGCGCCATCGCGAGCGCTCGCTATTGGGCGACATACATGGCACGCAATAAGTATTTCGATCACACGCTGCCGCGTGCGGATCCGAACGCCGACACCCCGAGCGACGCGACTCCCGTGACGCGGTATCTCAAATTCAGCGGCCTCGATCTCGACGACACGAACGGCATGTCGGAGAACATCGCCGAGTTCGACGGCGACGCATCGTGGAGCGATGCCGAGGATATGTTCATGGCCGAGAAGTCGAAGTGTCCGCATGGTTCGCCGAACGGTTGCGCCTACGGTGAGGCGACGGGCCACTTCCTCAATATCCTGAATCCGGACTTCAAGTGGGTCGGCCTCGGCATCGCGAAGATCGGTGGGCAAACCTACTACGACCAGGAGTTCGTCGTCGGCGCGTAGGCCCGATCGTCAGGTGAGCGCGTAGCGCCGGACGTGATCGATCGCGAGCTCGAAGCCGAGTTCGGCGCGGATGAGTTCGGTGTCCGCTTCGCTTGCGAGATGTGAGAGGTCGGGCGTCAGGATCGCGCGCTCGGCGGCGCTCGGTGCGCGGTCGAGCCGCTCAGAGGTGAGGCGTCCCTCGCGCTCGAGGGCGAGCAGATGGGCGTCGATCTGGCGCGCGGCCGCGGGCCAGAGCACGCGCGCCACGTCGGCGTAGATCGTCTCGACGAGTGCGGGGACCGTCGCGGGAGCCGCGGCGAGCGACGCGAGGATCGTCGCCTCCCGCGCGGCGCGGTGCGCGAGGTAGGCATCGAACGTCGCCCGCGGATCTGCGAGGGGTTCGCCGTGACCGGCGTAGAGCCGGCGCGAGGCGGGCTCGCGGTCGCGGAGCTTTGCGAGCGTCGCCTGGTACGCGCGCATGTCGCCGCCGGGCGGTGCGACGACGACCGTGCCGCGGCCGATGACGACGTCGCCGGCGAAGAGCGCGCCGTCGTCGTCCGTCGCGAAGACCAGGTGCTCGCGCGCGTGGCCGGGCGCTTCGATCGCGTGGACGACGCGCGTACCGTACGCGATCGCCTCGCCGTCCGCGAGCGTGCGATCGTGCGAAAATCGCGCGTCGCGATGCGCGTAGACGGGCACGCCGAGTTGCCGCGCGAGGGGTTCCGCGCCCGGGGCGTGATCGGGATGCCCGTGCGTGACGGCGATCGCGACGATCGCGAGGCCGGCACTCCGCGCTTCGTGGACGATCGCGTCGAGATGGGCGCTCGAGCGCGGCCCGGGATCGATCGCGAGCGCGCAGCCGTCACCGAGATCGAGCAGGTACGTGTTCGTGCCGTCGAGCGTCATGAACGAGGCGTTCGGAGCGCGGACGCGATGGACGCGCGGGGCGATCACCATACGACGCGCTCGAAGGCGGCGCGGTCGAGGACGGCCGTCATCTCGATCTCGAGCGGCGCGATCTCGCGTTCGCGCGCGTGCGCGAAGAGCGCGCGCGTCGCGTGGAAGCCCGCGAGCCGCTCGACGTGCGCGCGCGTCGGGAACGTTAGCAGGATCATGCCAGAATCCGCGTCGTCGAGCGCGCGCTGCGGCGAGCTCCAGCGGCCGTCGTGCAGTTCGAAAGCGTCCGCCTCCGCGTCGTGATCGAGCGGCGCGAGCGCGAGATAGAAGTGCGTATCGAACCGGATCGGTTCGACGCGCGGCGTGATCCAATTCGAGTACGGCACGAGCGGCCGGGCGTCGAGCCGCAGGTCGCGCGCGAAGAGCAGCGCGTCGATCGTCGCGGTGCGGCCATGCAGCGCCGCGCGCATGGCGTGGCGCTCCTCCGCGCCGAGGCTCGCGGGCGCTCCCGCCGGCGTGCAGATCAGCAGGACCCCCGCTTCTTCGAAGAGCTCGCGCAAGGCGGCGTGCCGGAGCGCGAAGGCGCCGGCGGGCCCCGCATCGAGCGTTGCCGCACGCGCTTCGGGCACGTCGTCGGCAGCGTCGACCGCCCCGCCCGGAAAGACGGAGGCCCCCGGCATGAAGCGACTGCGGAGACTGCGCTTCGCGAGCCAGACCTCGAAGCCGGGCTCGTTCGGGCGATCGCTGACGATCGTATCGCGCACGATCATATCGCGCACGATCATGACGGTTGCGGCCGGGCGAGGAACCGCGGGAGTCGGCGATGCGTTGATCACGTATGAAGATGCGTTTCGTCGCCGCCGTCGCGGTCGTCCTTGCGTCTGTGGCGCTCCCGCTCGCGGCGCCCCTCGGCGCGGAGGCGCAGGCCGTCGCCCCGGCCGGCGTCGCAACGCCCTACCCCGTGCCGACGCTCGCGCCCGGGACGAACGTCGATCCGACCGCGCGCACGATCATCAATACGCTCGGCGGTTTGCTCGGTGGCAATATCTCGCGAGCGCTGAACTCGAACGTCGGCACCGTGACGTACTTCAAGGGCTACGCGATGGAGATCGAAGTCGGGCAGAATCGCTACGAGAACGTCCATCTCTTCCGCGGCACGACGATCGATCCGCGCGGCGAGACGATCCGCATCGGCGATACGGTCGATATCGGTGGCCGCAAAGAAGCCGACGGCAGTCTCGATGCCAATGCCATCACGATTCGCCACTGACGCGCAATCTATCGGACGTGCCGGCTCGTTGAGTCGGCGTACTCGTTTTACCTGTGCGCCGTTCCGGCGCGAGGAGATCCATCCGTATGAACAAACTGGTTGCGGCTCTTTCTGCCACGGCGCTCGCGGCGGCTTTCGCGCTTCCGTCGTTCGCGGCCGACTCGATGATGTCGGGCGGCCACTCGATGGGCATGATGAAAGACCCGATGGTCGGCGGCGCGGCGATGTCGCCGTCGAAGAACATCGTGCAGAATGCGGTCAACTCGAAAGACCATACGACGCTGGTCTCGCTCGTGAAGAAGGCCGGCCTCGTCCCGACGCTCTCGAGCGCGGGACCGTTCACCGTCTTCGCGCCGACGAACGAAGCGTTCGCGAAGCTTCCCGCGGCCGCCGTCAAGAAGGTCGTCTCGAATAAGGCGCTTCTGACGAAGGTTTTGACGAACCACGTGGTCGCGGGCAGGCTCGACTCGAAGGCCATCGCGGCGAAGATCAAAGCCGGCGGCGGCACGGCGATGCTGAAGACCGTCGAGGGCGGCACGCTGAAGGCCTCGATGGAAGGCGGCAAGCTGGTTCTGACGGACGAAAAGGGCGGCGAGTCGACCGTCACGATCGCGGACGTCTATCAGAGCAACGGCGTCATCCACGTCGTCGACTCCGTGCTGATGCCGTAAGATCGGCCCGGGTCGCGTATGCGACCGCCGGAGTCACTCGGGAGGCGAGTCTATAAGGGCTCGCCTTTCGTCTCTCAGCGGAGGCTTCGACCCCTCCGGCGCATAGCACATCCGGTGACGCAATTCGAGTGCAAGCCCCGCCGTCGAGGGCGGGTCAGCGAGTACCGGCTGCCCATGCAGCCTGAGTCCGAGAAGCCTCGGCCTTCAGGCCGGGGAGTTGTCACCGGGCGCGACGCCGTTTGAAGCGCTACCTCCGCACGCTCGAAGCGGCGGCCGTGTTTCTCGCGTCATTCGGTCTCGCCGCCCTGGTCATCCGCAACAAACCTTGGGTCGAGACGATGCTCCGTTCGGTCGGACCGTTCGTCGCCTATCCGATCGCGATCCTCGTCTTCACGGTCGTCGCCTCGGCGCCGTTCTCCGTGACGGACGCGCTCGCCGTCATGAACGGCGTGATCTTCGGGCCGCTTTGGGGATCGGTCGTCAATGCGATCGGCCTCGTGTTCGCCGCGCTCGTCGGGTACGGGGTGGCGCTCCGGACGTCGCATCTGCTCGAGCTCGACAAGAACATGCAGAAGCTTCCTTCATGGGTGAAGCGTTTTCGCGTCGGATCGCCCGCGTTTCTGATCACGCTGCGGATCATCCCTGGTCTCGGCGGGACGATGGCGACGCAGATCGCGGCGGCGATGAGGATCAACATCTGGGTGCACGTGTGGACGATGTGCGCGATCGCGGTCCCGATCTGCACCTTGCTCGCGATCTTCGGCGATCGGCTCTCGAATTTCATCCATGGTTATTACGAACAACACAAGATCACCCACATGACGGAGCACGTGACAAACTTCTTGCACCACCTCTCGCCATCACCGAGTCACTCGTGAACGTGACGCTCGTCGACGACGCGGGCGCCCTCGCCGCGCTCTGCACGCGCATCGCGGAGGTCGACCGGGTCGCGCTCGACACCGAGTTCCACAACGAACGCAGCTACGCGGCGCGGCTGATGGTCGTGCAACTCGCCCTCGGCGACGAAGTGGCGCTGATCGACCCGCTGCGCGTGACGGACCTGCAGCCGCTCGCGGAGGCGCTCGCGACGAAGACGGTCGTCGGCCACGCGTTGCAGAGCGATCTCAAGATCTTCGCCGATCGCTTCGACCGGCTGCCCGCCGTCGCGTTCGATACGCAGCTCGCCGCGGCGTTCGCCGGCTACGGCATGTCGATCTCGCTCGCCGATCTCGTCAGCGATCTCGCGGGCGTACGCCTCAAGAAGTCGCAGACGGTGAGCGATTGGAGCACGCGGCCGCTGACCCCGGCACAGATCGACTATCTGGTCGACGACGTGCGCTATCTCTTTCCGATGCAAGACGCGCTGACGGAGAGGCTCGAGCGCACGGGCCGCTATGCCTGGTTCGAAGAGGATGCGAGGCCCCTCGCCGAACTCGTGCGCTACCGGCCCGACCCCGAGCGCCTCTATCTGCGCATTCCGGGCGCGATGCGGATGAATCGCCGCGAACTCGGCATCATGCGCGAGATCGCGCGCACGCGCGACGAGATCGCGCGCGACGTCGATAAACCGCTGAAGTATATCGTGCCGGACGACGTGATGGCCGGGATCGTGACGCTGCGGCCGCAGTCGCGCGAAGACCTCGCCCAACTCCGCCGGTTCGATGCGGGCCTGCGCAAAGCGTATGGCGACCGGCTCGTCGACGCCGTCGCCCGCGGTCTTGCCGTGCCTGACGAGGAGTTGCCACGCCGTCCGCCGCGCGGCCACGGGGCCGAGCGCGACGCGATCGTCGCCTGCCTCTCCGTGCTGACGGCGGCGATCGCGGCGGCGAACGAGCTGCCCTCCGGTATGCTCGCGCCACGCGCGGCGCTCGAGCGCATCGCGCGCGAGCTGCCCGAGACGGCGGAGGGCGTCGCCGGCGCCCTCGAAAGCAGCAGCCCGTGGCGCAGCGTCCTGATCGCCGAGCCGATCCGGGCGATGCTGGCGGGCGAGGTCGCGCTCGCAATCGACGCCCGCAATCGTCGGCAGCCGAAGGTCGCGTTCCGCGACCTCGCGCGCGAGACGGACGCCGTGCCTGCGGCGCCCGCCGCTCTCGAGGACGCCGACCGCGCGGAGTGAGGCGGCCCTGCGGCGCCTTCTCACGGAACGGCTCGAGATCGGCTAAATCGGCTAAGAGGAACGCGGTGACCCATCGGGTGAGCCCGCCGGCACTGTTTCGGGTCCTGCAAAGGAATTGATCATGGCAGCTGCTTCACGAGGACAAGCGAAGCATTCTGGGTCCATGCGGGTAGTTGCTCTCCCGGCCGCACACGCACGTAAGTGCCGCCAGCCTGGCGTTCGACTCGAGCCGCAGACGAGAACGAGAATAACTGTCCCGAAGCTGCGTCATGAATCCGTATCCCTGTCACTGATCTCGTCACCTCGGACGAAGACGCGAACGCTCCAGATGTCGATCCATCATGGACAACGAGTGTATCGGTTCGATAAACTTTGGAACCGGAGGGAAGCTGGGATTCAAGAAAGCCTTCTTTGTCCCGCACCAATGACAGCTGCGAAAGCAGCGTTTCAAAGTCTGCATGGCGCTTCGCAATATCACTCTTCTGAGTACCCGATTGCGCGATCGCAGACGACTGTTGAGATGAACGCTGCGCAGACGAAGCCCGACTTGGAGTCACGGCCTTCATGCTATCGCCCCCGCTGCAGTCGGAAAGCAAGAGTGCGTCGACGAAGGCGATTGCTAACGAGTCAAAGCTGGCCATCGTGCAACACCTCTCGAAGAATACTAGCAAATTAAAGTTTCAACTGCTTGTCAAGGAACCCGTAGTCCACGTGATGATTCAGGGCCTTTTTCTGTACCGTATGGCTACCCCGTTCGTCAACATATTCCGAGACTACGGGCCGTGCGTTTGTCCGGGCGCGCAGATTGCTTGCGACTGAGCTCCGCCCGCCTCGTCTCAGCGCGGCCCGGCCGAGCTCACGAAAGATCGTTTTCGCTTTTCGCGAAGAGTCTCGTCATGACAGAGCATCCGGATAGCTTCTCTTCGCGCGCCACGCTGAACGTCGGCGAACGCGCCTATACGATCTTTCGCTTGGCGGCGGTCGAAGAGGCGGGGCATCCGAACGTCGCGCGCCTCCCGTATAGCCTGAAGATTCTGCTCGAGAACCTGCTGCGCAGCGAAGACGGCCGTAGCGTGACGAAAGCCGATATCGCCTCGCTTGCGGATTGGTCGCCGGCCGAAGCCGCGGACCGGGAGATCGCCTATCGTCCGGCACGCGTGTTACTGCAAGATTTTACCGGCGTTCCGTGCGTCGTCGACCTCGCGGCGATGCGCGACGCGATGGCCGATATCGGCGGCGATCCGGAGAAGATCAATCCGCTCCAGCCGGTCGAACTCGTGATCGACCACTCCGTACAGGTCGACCGCTTCGGCGAAGCGGGGGCGTTCGAGGAGAACGCGCGGCTCGAGTTCGAGCGTAACCGCGAACGCTACGCGTTCCTCAAATGGGGTCAGTCCTCGCTCGCCGGCTTCCGCGCCGTGCCGCCGGACACGGGAATCGTCCACCAGGTCAACATCGAGTTTCTCGGCCGCGTCGTGATCGGCGCGGGCGGCGCGGGCGAACCGGCTCCGAGCGGCACGCAGCTCGCATTTCCCGACACGGTCGTCGGCACGGACTCGCATACGACGATGGCGAACGGCCTCGGCATCCTCGCGTGGGGCGTCGGCGGCATCGAGGCCGAGGCAGCGATGCTCGGCCAACCCGTGACGATGCTCGTGCCGGAGGTCATCGGCGTCAAGCTCTCGGGCGCGCTGAGAGAAGGCGTCACCTCGACCGACCTCGTGCTCGCCGTGACGGAGATGCTCCGCAAGAAGGGCGTCGTCGGCAAGTTCGTCGAGTTCTATGGCAAAGGATTGTCTAATCTGGGCGTCGCCGACCGCGTGACGATCGGCAACATGTCGCCGGAGTACGGCTCGACGTGCGCGATCTTCCCGATCGATGACCATACCTTGTCCTATCTCAAATTGACCGGCCGCTCGAGCGAGCAAATCGCGCTCGTCGAACGGTACGCGCGCGCGCAGGGCCTGTTCCGCACGGACGAGTCGATCGATCCCCTCTACACGGACGCGATCGATCTCGACCTCACGACCGTGACGCCGAATCTCGCGGGGCCGCGCCGGCCGCAGGACCGCGTCGCGCTCGCCGACGTCAAGGCCTCGTTTGCGACGGCGATGGGGCAGTGGCAGAGTTCGCGCCGCGTCGTCGCGCCGCGCGACGCCGCGGCGTCGGCCGAACCCGCGTCGCCCGGTCAGACGATCGAACCGCCGCAGGTCGGACGCTTCGAGACCGAAGGCGGCGGTGGCACGGCCGTCAGCGCGAACGTCGCGACGGTCGAATCGAGCCCGGATACGGGGGCGGCGGAGCACCTCCGCGACGGCTCGGTCGTGATCGCGGCGATCACGTCGTGCACGAACACCTCGAACCCGGCCGTCATGATCGGTGCCGGACTCGTCGCGCGCAACGCCCTCGCGCGCGGGCTGACGCGCAAGCCCTGGGTCAAGACGAGCCTCGCGCCCGGCTCGAAGGTCGTCACGGATTACCTGGACGCCGCCGGTCTCACGGCACCCCTCGATGCGATCGGCTTCAACCTCGTCGGCTACGGCTGCACGACGTGCATCGGCAACTCGGGGCCGCTGCCGGACGACGTGAGCGAAGCCGTCATCGAGCACGATCTGATCGTCGCGGCCGTGCTCTCCGGCAATCGCAACTTCGAGGGGCGCATCCACCCGCAGGTGCGGGCGAACTATCTCGCCTCGCCGCCGCTCGTCGTCGCATACGCGCTCGCCGGCCGGATGGATATCGACCTCGCGACGGAGCCGCTCGACCATGGCAAGGACGGAGCGCCCGTCTACCTGCGCGACATCTGGCCGACGAACGTCGAGATCGCCGAGACGGCCCGGCGCTGCGTCACCGAAGCCATGTTCACGGCGCGTTACGGCGACGTCTTCGCCGGTGACGAGAACTGGCAAGCGATGCAGATCCCGGCAGGAAAACGCTACGAGTGGGACCCGCAGTCCGAGTACGTGAAGAAGCCGCCCTACTTCGAGGGCATGCCGGTCGAGCCCGTCGCCCCCGGCGACATCCGCGGGGCACGCGCGCTCGCCGTGCTCGGCGACTCCGTGACGACTGACCATATCTCACCAGCGGGAAATATCTCGAAATCCTCGCCCGCCGCGAGCTATCTCGTCGCACACGGCGTCGAGCCCGTCGACTTCAATAGCTACGGCGCGCGGCGCGGGAACCACGAGGTGATGGTGCGCGGCACCTTCGCGAACGTGCGTCTACGCAATCTGCTCGTCACGGGCGTCGAAGGCGGCGTGACGCGCTACCTCCCGACGGGCGAGCGGATGTCGATCTTCGAGGCCTCGGAGCGATATCGCGCCGACGGAACGCCGCTGATCGTGATCGCCGGCAAAGAGTACGGTTCGGGATCGTCACGCGATTGGGCGGCGAAGGGGCCGATGCTTCTCGGCGTCCGCGCCGTCATCGCCGAATCGTTCGAGCGCATCCACCGCAGCAATCTGGTCGGCATGGGCATCTTGCCGCTCGAGTTCGGCGCGGGGCAGAGCCGCGAATCGCTCGGGTTGACCGGTGAGGAAGTCTTTGTCATCCTCGGCCTCACCGAACGCATCACTCCGCGGAGCACCTTCGAGATCGCGGCGACGCCCGCGGCGGGTGGCGCGGCGAAGCACTTCACGGCGCGCGTGCGGATCGATACGCCGGACGAAGCGGAGTATTACCGCCATGGCGGCATCCTGCAATACGTGTTGCGTCAGATCGCGAAGAGCTAGCGGCTCAGGACGGTACGAGCACGATTTTGCCAACGGCTCCGGCGCGGCCGAGCAGATCATGCGCTTCGGGGGCGGAACCGAGCGGCATCTGACGGTCGACGATCGGATCGATGCGCCCCTCGGCGAGCATGCCGAAGAGCGTCGTGAGGTCGGCGCGGTATGCGGCGGCGCGGGCGTCGCGCCACGCGACGATCGAATAACCGACGACGCCCTGCGCGTGCGCGAGGAGATCGAGCGGGGCGAAGCGTGGCGCACGCGCGAATGCGAGCGCCGCGCGCGGGATGTCGAGCCGGCCGTCGCGCAAGACCGCCGACGAGCCGTACGTCACGACCGTGCCGGCCGGGCGCAGCGCGCGAAACGACCGCCGCACGTGCGCTCCCCCGATCGGGTCGAAGGCGGCCGCGACGCCGCCCACGGCTCGCGCCCGCGCGACGAAGTCTTCCGTGCGATAGTCGATCGGGTCGCCGCCGAGCGCGCGGACGCGGTCGTGCTTCCCGCGCGACGCCGTACCGAGCGCGTGCAGGCCGCGGAGCGCGGCGAGTTGCAACAGCGCGGTCCCGACGCCGCCGGCCGCGCCGTGGACGAGGACGGAGTCGCCCGCTGCGAGGTCGACGCATCGATGCAGCATCTGGTAGGCCGTCAGATAGTTCAGCACCGTAGCGACCGCGCGCGCATCGTCCGGACCCTCCGGCACGGTGACGCAGTGGCGCTGCGCGACGCACGCGTAGCGCGCGTAGCCGCCCGTGACCGTCAGGGCCGCGACGCGCGAGCCGAGCGGCGTCGAGGCGTCGCAGCCGACGCCGAGCGCATCGACGATGCCGACGACGTCGTAGCCGGGCGTCAGCGGAAACGTGACGCCCGGATAGACGCCCTCGCGCATCAGGATATCCGCGACCGCGACGCCCGTCGCGAGCACGCGCAGACGGATCTCCTGCGCTGCGGGCAGCGGCAGCGGCTCCTCGATCGGCCGCAAGACGACCGGTCCTCCACGATGCGCGGCGACGATCCGCTGACTGCGTTCCACCTCCGGCAACTACGCGCGGATGCCAGGGCTCCCCCGCTCGCATCCGAAGCCGTGTCGGCATGATCGCCGGTCACGCACGTGCCGTTCTGCTTTCGTTCGAGGGGCCGGACGCCTACGCGATGGTCGGTGGGCTCGCGACGCGCGTCGTCTCACTCGCTCGGGCGCTCGGCGAGGCCGATGTCGCAACCGACCTCATCTTCGTCGGCGATCCCGCCGCACCGGCCCTCGAATCATTCGCGCCGAACGTCACGCTGCGCCGCTGGTCGCAGTGGCTGAGCGTCCACCACCCCGCGAACGTCTACGATGGCGAAGCGCAGAAGGTCGACGACTACACGCGCAGCGTGCCGCGCTTTCTCGCGGACGCGGTGATCGAGCCCGCCTACCGGCGCGGCGAACGCGTGCTCGTGATCGCCGAAGAGTGGCACACCGTGGGAGCGACGATCGCGCTCGACCGGCTGCTGCGCGAACGCGGCTTGCGCGATGACGTGACGATCGTCTGGAACGCGAACAACACGTACGGCTTCGATGCCATTCCGTGGGCGGCACTCCAGCGTGCGGCCGGCATTCTCACGATCAGCAAATACATGAAGTTCGAGCTCGCGCGGGCCGGCGTGCCGTCGCTCGTCGTGCCGAACGGCATCGACGAGACGCTGCTCGACGGTCCCTCGGAAGCGCACGTGCGTCTCTTGCGCGAGGCGCTGCACGGCCGGCCGAACCTCTTCAAGGTCGGACGTTTCGACGCTGACAAGAACTGGCTGCAGGCGGTCGACGCGGTCGCGGAACTCAAGGCGCTCGGCCGCGCGCCGCTGCTCGTCGCGCGCGGCGGTCGCGAGAGCTATGGCGATCTCGTGTGGGGGCGCGCGCGCGAACGCGGGCTCGTCGTCGAACGCGTCGCGGTGGCGCGAGGCGATGCCGAGGCGCTCGCAGCCGCCCTCGCCGCCTCGGCAGCCGACATCGTCGACCTGCGCTCGTTCGTCACGGACCCGCTGCTGCAGGCGCTCTACGTCGCCGCGGACGCCGTGCTGGCCAATAGCGGAAAAGAGCCATTCGGTCTCGTCGGGCTCGAAGTGATGGCGGCGGGCGGCGTCGCCGTCACGGGCTCGACCGGTGAAGATTACGCGCTGCCCTTCGTCAACGCGATCGTCTGCGACACGGTCGACGGCCGCGAACTCGCGACGTACCTGCACGCGACGCTCGACGACGATCGCCGAACCGACGGCATGAAGAAAGCCGGCTACGAGACGGCGAACCGGTATCTCTGGGCGAACGTCCTCGACACGTTCGAACGCAAGCTGCTCTATCTGCGCCGGACCTCCGATTGAACCGCACGCAAGATGATGCCAGGCCCCTCGTGCGCTACACGGTCTCGCAGCGGATCGCGACGATCGCGCTCGACCGGCCGGATCGCCGCAACGCCGTCGATTATGCGACGGCGCAAGCGCTCGCGCTCGCCTTCGAAAACTTCGATGCAGACGCGACGGCCGATGTTGCGGTCTTCCACGGCATGGGCAAGACGTTCTGCTCCGGCGCCGACCTCAAAGCGATCGCGGGCGGCGAGATGAATCGCATGGATTTGAAGGGCACGGCGCCGATGGGACCGTCGCGCATGGTTCTCGGAAAGCCCGCGATCGCCGCGATCGAAGGCTACGCCGTCGCGGGCGGCCTCGAACTCGCGCTGTTCTGCGATCTGCGCGTGGTCGCGGAGGACGCGGTGCTCGGCGTCTTCTGCCGGCGTTTCGGCGTGCCGCTGGTCGACGGTGGCACGATTCGGCTACCGCGCCTGATCGGTCACGCGCGCGCGATGGATCTGCTTCTGACCGGCCGCGCGGTCGGGGCGGCAGAAGCGCTCGCGATCGGACTCGCGACGCGCATCGCACCGCCCGGCGGGGCCTACGCCGCGGCGCTCGCGCTGGCGCGCGAGATCGCCTCCTTTCCGCAGCAGTGTCTGCGTGGCGACCGGCTCTCGGCGATCGAACAGTGGGATCTGGATTTTGAGGACGCGCTGAAGAACGAATTCGAGCGCGGCCGGCGCGTGATCAAATCGGGCGAGACGTTCGACGGCGCGACCGAGTTCGCGGCCGGAGCGGGACGGAGCGGCCGCAAGGTCACCTGAGGCCGTTCGCGGCGGCGGTGAACGCCCTCGGATCGAGCGGCGGCGCACGGTGCGAGCGCGAGCAGCGACATCCGGCCGATGGAGCTCGACGTCGGCGCAACCTTCGAACGAGCCGACCTTGACCGGCGAAGAGGACGAGTGTATACTCTGTGTATACATGAGTGTCGAAAGCAGAGTCGCGCGCTATGGCAATAGCCTGACGGTGCGAATCCCGATCGGCGTCGCACGTGAAATCGGCTTTCGCGACGGAGATCGTGTCGAACTGCGGATCGTCGACGGAGCCGTCGTCATCGAACGCTCCGCGAGAAGCCGGCTTGCCGCCCGGCTCGCGACGGTACGCGAACCAGAGCCGGAGGTTCGGACGGGACGTGCGCTCGGCGCAGAGATGATCGAGTGAAGATTCCGGATCGCGGCGACCTCGTCGTCATCGACTTCGACCCGCAAACGGGCCACGAACAGATGAAACGACGGCCTGCTCTCGTTTTCTCGCCGGCCTCGTTCAACGCTACCTTCGGCCTCGCGTTCGTCGCTCCGATCACAACGAAGGCGCGGGGGCACGCCTTCGAAGTTCCACTTCCCGTCGCATCGAGCCTGAAAGGCTCGATCATGGTCCACCAGCTGAAGTCGCTGGATTGGCGCGCCCGACGGGCCCGCTTCTCAGGCACGGTCCCCGCTGCGACGCTCGCTGCGGCACTCGAAATCGTTACCGACATCTTCTCACTGGAGACCGGCCGGTGACGAGCTCTCGCTAGCGGGCTGAAACTTCGGCGTCGTCGGCTTCGAAGATATCCATGAAGCGCGTGAGCTCGGGACGCCCGGCGAGCACGGGGTGGAAATCGCGCACGCTCGCTTGTTCCGTTTCGGGCAGGCGTCCGATCTCGAACTTCTCGAGCTTCTCGTTGATCGAGGCGGCCTGCGAGAGGTCGGCGTGCGCGCGGAGCCATGCGACGACGTCGTCTTCGGTTGCGGCACGCGCGACCTCGGCCTTCATCGCGGCGAGGTCGACGCCGAGCTTACTGAGGACGAAGGCGCTGAAACCCGTCGGCATGTCGACGATGTACCGCGCGAGGTTGCCGCCCGGCAGTTGTCCGCGCATCTTGTCGATCGTGCGTGGCAAGAAGGCGACGCCGAGGAGTTGCTCGCGCGGGCCGCGCGGCGGTTTGACGGAGAAGTCGAGTGGTTCCATTCCTCGCCACTCGTCCGTTCGAGCGCGCGGGTCCTGCCGCGCTTAACCGATCTGCGTCAGATCCGCCGCACGGCCGTCCTGGGCCAAGAGGCCGCCGATCGCCGTGAAGAACGCGACGGCGAGACAGGTTGTCACATCCATTCCCGGAGATGACAGTCTGTCACCGTCTAACGCAAAGATGGGAGGCTGTCATTAAAGGTCGCTCGAGTCAGGCTGTCATTCCGAGCGAAAGAGGCACCGGACTCGGCGCGCCGTAGTGTCGAGAACGCGCAGGGAGCCGACGGAGAGATCGTGACGACGTACGAGATCGTCAATCTGGCAGGGCCGGACGAACGGGCGGCGGCGGCCTCTGCGCTCGAAGATGCCCGAGCGCCGAAGCCGGGACGCTTCGGTGCCGCTACGAGCGCGGTCGCCGCCGCGTTCGCCATCGCCGCGGCCGTCTTGTGGTATCAGACGCGCGGGCGCCTTACGATCGCCTCCATGCTGCTCGTCGCGTCCTCGGTGGTGCAGGCGGCGAGACTGAATCTGCCATTCGTTCTGCGGCGGCGAAGTGCGTCGAACGGAGTGCCGGAGCGCGTTCGGATCGGACCCGGCGGCATCGCGCTCGTGCGACGTGCGCGAACGCAAAGCATCGCGTGGCGTCAGGTGCGCAGCGTCCGCGAGTACGAAGCGTTCTTTCTTTTCGACATCGCGCGCACGCCAGTCGTAGCGTTCAAGGCCGGCCTTCCCGATCGTGGTGAAGGCCTCTGGGCGGAACTGCGTGGCGCGCTCGAGGCGAAGCGCTATCTCGTGCGCTCGAGCACCGGCGGCGCGACGATCACGAACACGGCCGCACGTTGAGCGTCAATCCGCGTAGGGGACGAGGTCGTCGACCCGGCCGGTCATGATCTCGCCGCCGTTGGTCTTGGAGGACGGCGCCGTCATCTCGGACTTCTTCGATGATGCCGACGCGTTTCGTCGAGACCACCCGGACTTCGTCACCGATCTTCATCGCTTGCGGGGAACGCCCATACCCTTGTCGCGAGGGCCTCGCGTCGTGATAGACTGGCGTGCAGCGATGCCGATTGAGATCGTCCTTCCGATTACGGAGCCTGAGACCGAATGGGTGCGCGGCCGCGCCCTGCAGAAAATGAGCCCGGCACGCGACCATGCGCGACTTCAAGCCGCGCTCATCGTCGCTCTGGCGCCGTGGGCCGCACGCCGTGGCGAGGTCGGCCCGGAATGGCGATTTCGCGTCGAGCCACCGGGCGAAGCGCGTCGTCCGCTCGTGCCGGACGTCGCGTTCGTTTCGTTCGAACGGCTCGAGGGACTCACGCTCGATGAAATCCAAGCACCGTCGCTCGCCCCGACCGTCGCGATCGAGATCCTCTCTCCCGGCGACCGGGCCGCCGACGTCATGGCGAAAGTCGACGTCTATCTGCGAGCGGGAACGTCGCTCGTCGTCATCATCGACGGTCCTCACCGCACGCTGCGCCTCTACGATGCCGCGCGGGGCGTCGTCGAATTGCACGGCGACGCGGTCTTCGCGCACGAGGCGCTGCCAGGGTTCGCGCTACCGCTGCCTGAGCTCTTCGGCGCGCTCGAGTGGCCGCCGCGGCGCTAGGCCGAGGCTCTAAGCCGCAGCGGTGCGAAACGTCAGGCCGGCATTCGCTGCGAGGCGATCCAGCAGCGTCGTGCCGAGGGCGGCGACGGGGGTCCAGATGCCGCCCGCGAGGTCGGTGTCGCGTTCGAGGAGGCAGAGTGCCGTCTCGGCGATGACTTTCGAAGTGGAGCCATAGCCGGGGTCGCGGTCGCCCGTCACGATCGAGCGCAGACGCGCGCCGTCGACCGTCGTGCCGTGGAAGTGGAGTTCGTACGAGCCCGCCTCACGCTCCGCGAGCGTCGGACCCTCGCCGGGCTGCGGAGCGTCATCGCCGCCGCCGAGCCGCCGCAGGCCCTCCGCGATCGCCTTCGCGGTCGCTTCGCCCTTCGGTCCGGGGCCGGTCACGAGCATTCGTCGTAGACGAAGTCGCGGCCGTACCGTTGGTGGCGGAGGAAGTTGGAGCGGTGGACGTTGCGCGTGTTGATCGCCGCCATGACGAACGGGGCGACCCAGGCGCCGAGCTCCGCGTCGTAGGCGGGCGCGTTGCCGGGCGGCTGTTCGGGTCCGCGAAAGCCCGGGGTCAGGGCGAAGGGGTCCTGCGCGAGCGCCGCGACCGCCGGGTCGGCGGCGGCGGCGGCCATGCCGGCGCGCATGCTCGCGATCGTACCGCCGGAATACGCACCATCGAAACGCACGACGCGCCCTCGCACGTGCGGGACGGGCGCCTCGCTCGCCGCGAGCGCCGCCTCTTGCACGAGCATGACGCCCGCTTCGAAGGGTAGTGAGTCGATGCCACACGAGAAGAGGACGCGCGCGCCCGAGGCCTCCGCCGTCGCGGCGTGGGCGTCGATCATCCGGCGCATCCAGACGGTCTCGCCCGCGAGATCGAGGTAATCGGTGCCGGTCTTTGCGCACGCGGCGACGAGGCCGGAGCCGTAGAGCTGGTACGGACCGGCCGTCGTCAGGCACGCGCGCGTGCGCTCGGTCATGCCTTCGAGCTGCGCCGGGTCGGCGGCGTCGGCGGTGACGAGCGGGAAGTCCGCGGGGAGGCCGAGCGCGTCGCGCACGGCGGCGAGCTTCTCCGGGTTGCGGCCGCCGAGGGCCCAGCGCAGCGCGGGACTCGCGCTCGCGCGCGCGGCGAGGTGCTCCGCGACGAGGCGGCCGGTGAAGCCCGTCGCGCCGTACACGACGAGGTCGAACTCACGAATCTTCATCAGGCTCGCTTCCCCTCGTCACCCGCGTCACTGCCGTGAGGGGGACGGCTCTCGGGCGTGAGCGTACGACACCCGTCGTGAAAGCCGTCGTCTGTCGAAATTCGGAGCTCCGCGTCGACGAGCGGGCCGCGCTCGTTCCCGGGCCGCGTCAGGTGTTGCTGGCGGTGGAACGCTGCGGGATCTGCGGTTCGGACCTGCACCTGCGCCGTCACGGCGACCAGATGAAGCAGTTGATGCTCCGCATGAACTATCCGCACTTTCCGCTCGCCTCGGAGGCGGTCGTCTTCGGACACGAGTTCTGCGGAGAGGTGCTCGAGTACGGACTCGGGAGCGCGAAAAGCGTGAAGCCCGGGACGCGCGTATGTGCGGTGCCGCTCGTGCGCAACGGCCCGGATATCGATCTGCTCGGACTCTCCGCCCGCTCGCCCGGCGCCTACGCCGAACGCGTGGTGGTCGAAGAGAGCATGATCATGCCCGTGCCGAACGGGCTCGGTGTGGACCGGGCCGCGCTGACGGAGCCGATGGCGGTCGGTCATCATGCGGTGCGGCGCGGTGAGGTCGGCAAGGGCGACGTGGCGATCGTGATCGGCTGCGGTCCGGTCGGTCTCGCCGTGATCGCGATCCTGCGTTCGCGTGGCGTGCGCACGATCGTCGCTAGCGACTTCTCACCAGGGCGGCGCGAGCTCGCGAGGCGCTGCGGCGCGACCGTCGTCGTCGATCCGGCGGCGACGTCGCCGTATGCGAATTGGAAGGCGTACGGCTTCCTCCACGACGCGCCGGCATTGCTCGAACTCGCCGTTGGGACGCGCGAGAAGCTCGGCAAGCTGCCCTTCCCGTGGTGGCAGAGCTGGGGCCTCATCGACAAACTCGGCCTGCGGCCGAAGCGCCCGGTGATCTTCGAGTGCGTCGGCGTGCCGGGCGTCCTCCAGCAGATTCTTGCCGGAGCTCCCTTGATGTCGCGCGTCGTGGTCGTCGGCGTGTGCATGCAGCTCGATACGATCGAGCCGGCGCTCGCGGTCAACAAGGAGATCGACCTGCGGTTCGTGCTCGGCTACTCGGCCCTCGAATTTCGCGAGACGCTACACGCGATCGCGCACGGGAAGGTGGACGCCTCCGCGATGCTCACCGGAATGGTCGGTCTCGACGGCGTCGCGGGCGCCTTCGAGGCGCTCGCGGACCCGGAACGCCACGCGAAGATCCTCATCGATCCGAAGCGGACCGGAGCGGCGATCGCGTCCGTGTGACCCGCGGGAGGCGCTCGTCCCGCAGCGCGAGGCCGATGCCGGCGAGGATGACGAGCGAGCCCGCGAGCGTCGCCGGGGCGAGGCACTCGTCTAAGATCCACGCGGCGAACGCACCGGCGATGACGGGTTCGACGAGCGTCGTCATCGAGACGAACGTGGCGGAGAAGGTCCGCGCAGCGGCGTCGAGCGCGGTATGGCCGTAGAACTGCGAGATCAGCGCCATCGTTAAAAACCGACGGGTCGTGTTATTCCGGAAATGACGATAAAAAGCGTCGGCGACGCTCGGCCGGAGCCGTTTAGGCTTCGACCGATCTTGGAAAGCCATTCTCGTGAAGAAGCTTTTGCTCTCGCTCACGCTGGGGGCGATCGTCTCCTCGGCAATCGCGCCGGATCGCGCGTCCGCCGCCGGCGGGCCGTTCTACGATCCCGGGATCCCGAACTACACGCAGTGGCAGAAGAGCTGGGACCGCGCGGCGTTTCGCAACCCGCACGTCATCGTCGGAGAAGTGATCGACTTTCGGCCGTACCGGGTCCGCCTGCGACGTTCCAGCGGCAAGCTCGAGACGGTCGACTTGAAGCACGGCACTCAGATCTTGCCAGTCGATGCGACGCCGACACCGGGTGAGCGCGTCGCCCTCGTCGGGTACTACAGCAACGGGACGTTCGTCGCCGACCGTTTGATCATCCGATAGCGCTCGTGCGAACGCGCGGGCGGGCCTCGCCGATCGAGGTCGTCGCCCGCACGCGCGGGCGCGCACCGTCACTTGCGAAGAGGCCGGTGAGCTCGACCGGGTGGCCGTCGGCGCTACCGTAGACGTGCGGAACGCGCGTGTCGAACTCGGGAACGCTCGCGACCACGACGACGACGATCACGGCTGCGGATCTGATGGCGCCACCGGGCGTCTCTCACGACCCGTTCGGCACCGTCTACGCGACCTCGACGAACGCGAAGGCGATCTCGAGTCGCTCGCCGTCGCCGTCTCGCCGACGACCGTGACGACGGCCGCTAAGCGAACCCTAGGTCCTTTCCCCGCCCTGGGCGAGCTCACCGTCGACGTTTCGGGCAATCTCTATTCCGCAAGCGGCTCGACGACTATAAAGTACGCTCCGCCATCCGTTGCGACGTTTACCAACGTCAAGCTGACGACGATCAAGGCGATCGAGCTGCCGACGGGCTTCACGGTAGCGTCGATCGCGATCGACGAGACCGGCGTGATCTATGCCGCCGGATCGCTCGTCGGGATCAACGAAATCGTGGCGAGTAGCGCGTCGGGTGCGTTCCCAGCCGCGCAAGTGCCGATCGCCGTGCTGCCGAACGCGGCGTCGCAGATCTCGATCTGATGCCCTCTGGCGCCTCACACGACGTCTGAACGCTTCTTGCCAGCGAGCCGGTCGTAGTTCCGCCGGAACAGCGAGATTGCGGAGACGGCACCGATGACGTCGATATCCTCGTGCACCCAACCGCGGGCGTACGGAAACGGCCTCGCACGGCCTTCGGCCACAATCGCGCGGCCGAGCTCCGGGCTCGTCGCGAGATGAAGGAGCCGTCGAGACGGATGTGGCCGAGTTCCAGGTCGAAGGCGTAGAAGTCGGCCCCGTCGACGCGCGTCGTATCGTTGAATCGACAATGCACCGTCGTCGTAACACCCGACCACGCCGAAACGGCATCGTCGACTTCTCTTGAGGCCCCTGCGAGGATCGGCGCGGGTGCGACCGGCCCTTTTCTCTCGCGTGCCATGGTCCCAAGCGCTCGATCGTTCATTACGGGTGCGCGACCTGGGCGTCGTCGGCTTCGAAGATGTCGAGGAAGCGCGTCAACTCCGGACGATCGTTCATGATGGGGTGATAATCCATCACGATCGCCCTGTCCGCCTCGGAGATGCGGTCCGTGCTGAAGCTCTCGAACTTCTCGTTGATCGCCTCGGCCTGCGAGAGGTCGGCGTGCTCGCGCAGCCAGGCGACGACGTCGTCTTCACCTGTGCGCGCTTGCGACCACGGCCTTCATGGCCTCGAGATCGACGCCGAGTTTGCCGAGCACGTACGCGCTGATGGCGCTGGGAACTAGACGAGATACCGTCCGAGCGCCCGGCCGGCAGCTGCGCGCGCATCTTGTCGATCGTGCGCGGCAAGAAGGCGACGCCCAGCAGTTTCTCGCGCGAGCCGCGGGGAGGGCGAACGATGAGGTCGAGCGGTTCTATCTCGCGCCTCTCTCCCGTCGAGGCTGCCGGTTCCTCCGCCGGCGTTACGGCCCGGCGAGCGCGGTGAAGTCGGCGTCGCGGCGTTCTTTCCCGATCGCGGTCAGCAAGGCGACCGCGCAGAAGACGATCGCCATGATGATCGAGAGCGCGACGGCATAGTTATCACCTGCCGGCTGATCTCCGCGCGCCGGTAGCGGAAAGGTCGTCGCGAAGGCGGCCTCCATCTGAAGCGCGCCCGCGGAGATCAAGTTGCCGAGTTGGTACGTGAAGCCCGGGAACGTCGCGCGGACCTCGGACGGCGAGAGTTCGTTGAGGTGCGCGGGGATCACGCCCCAAGCGCCTTGCACGAAGAACTGCACGAAGAACGCCCCGACCGCGAGCAGCGCGCGGACGGCGAGAAGACCCAGAGCGGGATCGCGAGTAACCCGACGAGCGAGGCCGTGACGATCGCGCGCCGGCGCCCCCACGTCTGCGAGAGCGCGCCGAAAAGGACGCCGCCCGCGATCGCGCCGACGTTCGCGACGATCGTCACGATCGAGGTCGTCTCGACCGAGAGGCCGCGCTGCTTCTGCAGGAACGTCGGATAGAGATCCTGTGAGCCGTGCGAGAGAAAGTTGAACGCGGCCATCAGCGCGATCGCGTAGACGTACAGCATCGGTTGCCGCGCGACCGATCCGAAGAGGTCGCCCATGCCGTTGCCGCGTTTGTGGGTGTTCGCGACCCACGCTTCGGACTCGGGCACCGAGGTGCGGATGTAGACGACGAGCAGCGCGGGTACGGCTCCGAGCACGAACATGCCACGCCAGCCGAAATGCGGGAAGACGAGAGCGTACGCGGCGGCGGCGAACAGGTAGCCGAGCGCGTAGCCTTCCTGCAAGATGCCGCTGAAGAGACCGCGCGAGCGCGCCGGTAGCGACTCGAGGGCGAGCGCGGCGCCGAGCCCCCACTCGCCGCCCATTGCGATGCCGAAGAGCGCACGCAGCACGAGGAACGTGGTGAAATTCGGTGAGAACGCGGTCGCGAACTCGATTGCGGAGTAGAGTACGATGTCGATCATCAGCGGCGTTTTGCGCCCGAAGCGGTCGGCGAGATACCCGAAGATCAGCGCGCCGAGCGGGCGGAACATCAGCGTCAGCGTGACGGCGAAGGCGATCGTCTTCACGGGCTCGTTGAAGACGGGCGAGAGCTTCGGCAGCATCAGGATGACGATGAAGAAATCGAACGCGTCGAGCGTCCACCCGAGGAAGCTCGCGAGGAACGTCCGGCGCTGCACGGGCGTGAGTTCGCGCAGCATCGCGATGGCGTTTGGAAGGGGAGCGGACGTCATGCGCGCTGGTTACTTCGCGCGTGGCGCCGACGCCTCGTGGCGCGGCCGGCGATGCGACGAAGGCGTTTGTCGGATCGTGCGAGTCAGCCGAGGTCGTCGACGCTCGGAATCGCGTGGCCTTGCCAGAGGGCGTTCGCGGCGGCGCGGTCGGCGGTCGCGTCTTCGTGCAGGCCCGTGCGCGCGTAGGCACGGCCGAAGAGCAGGTGCGGGTCGTTGGGATAACGTGTCAGCTCGGCGGTGAAGACGGTCTCGGCTTCGGCGTACCGGCGCGCGCGCAGGAGCGCGGCGCCGTAGGCTTCGCCGATCGGGGCGTACCACAGATACTTCGGGTCGCCGAGAAACGTCGGCCGGGCCGCGTATGCCGCAGCGTACGCCTTGACGGCGGCGACGATGTCGCCGCGCGCTCGTGCGCTCGCGCCGTCGATCAGGCGGGCGACGAACGCAGGAGGCGGTTTATTGTCATCCGTCCGAGCGGCGGCGAGCGCGACATCGAGTTTGCCGAGGCGGGCGTCCGCGATCGCGATCGCGGTCTTGCCGGTGGCGCGCGCCGCGAGCACCGCCGTCCAATCGTGCTCGCGTAGCGCGACGGCGGCCCGAGCGTACGGGTCTTCTCTCGCGGCGACCTGGCGCGCTTCGTCGTCGCGACCGAGCGTCGTGAGGCCGTACAGAACGAAGTCGAGGTCGTGGTCGTGATAGCCGCGCATGTACGCGATGCCGGCCGCGTCGCCGTGCGCGAAGTAGACCGCGTCGTTCGCGATCGCGGTCTCGTTCGATGCGACTGCGCGCGCGTAGTCGCCGAGGCGTATGTAGATGTGGCCCGCCATGTGCGGCAGGTGCGACTCGCCCGGGTCGTAGGTCGCGGCATCGAGGAACGTCGCATCGGGCAGCGCGGCCGCCGGCTTCTCGATCTCCTCTTCGTAATGCACGCGCAGGTGATGCGCGCCGAACTGGTTCGGATCGAGCGCGAGCGCGCGGTCGAGCAGCGTCCCGATCTCGGCGGCGAGCTTCGTTTGGAGGTTCGGCTCGGCTTTCCAGACCGCGAAGGCGGCTTCGACCGCACCGTCGGCGTCACTCTTGTTCGCTTCCGTGTAGTCGCGCATCGCGGACTCGTACGAACGCTGCGCGGTCGCATCGTCCTTCGCCGGCGCGAAGCGGCGCGCAACGGCGGCGATCAGCGTCCGCTCGATCGGCGAGGCTTCGCGCGCCTTGCGCGCTCGTGCGACGTCGGCGCGACCGCGCGCGAGCGATGCCCCGTCGGTATCGACGTTGATGTCGGTGATCTCCGTGAGCGCCTGACCATAAAAGGCCATCGCGCAGTTCGGGTCGAGGTCGGCTGCGCGCGCGAAATCGCCGCGCGCCGCACCGACGTTGAACGCGTACAAGCGGATGAGACCGTCGTCGTAGGCGGCTTGCGCTTCGGGGACGCGCGTCGTGATCTCGCGGTGAGCGCTCGCGTGGACGGGGGGCGGCGGCGAGGCGAGGTCGTCGGCACCGGCGCGTGCGATCGGAAACGCCGCGATCACCGCAATCGAGGCGAGCGACCGGAGCGTGCGCAAGCGATGCCGGAAGCGAGGGTGCCGCGTGGACTTGCTCATCGCGGCACAGCCTTCGATGCCGCGCGCGACGCCTCATGGGCGCGTGTTTGTCACGATTGTCACGGCTTGTCACAGGTTGTCACGCTTGCGTTGCTCAATTGTCGTCCAATGCGCCGAAACAATCCTTATCGGCCTCAGCCCGGTGGCGAACCGCCGGCCCTCGTCGGTCGCGATGCCGAAGTCCAGGTCGTGGAAACGAGCCTCGCGTCCGCGCGTGAGGGCGGGCCAATGCGCCCATCGATCTTCATCGGTCTTCGCGGCCTCGGAAAGACGGCGCTCCTGCGGCGGTGTGCGACGATCGCACGCGACGACGGCGGAGTCGTGATCTCGATCGAGGCGACCTCCGCCATCCCGATGGCGGGTGCGCTCGCCGAAGGGATCGCGGCGGCAAAACGCCAGATCTCGCTTGGAGCACGTCTTCGCGGCGCCGTCGACGGTATCCGACGCACCCTGCCAAGCACGGCGTTCGATCTGCCCCTCGACATGGGGAAGATCGAACTCGACTTACGAGGCGGCGACGACCCAATTCCTCTCCGGCGTGCGCTGGACGAATTGAACGAGGCGGTCCGGCGACGTGAGAGCTACCTCGTCGTTGCGATCGACGAGATCCAAGAAGCCGATCTCGACGATTTGCGTGAGGTGGTCATGTTCGTTCACGCGACAGCTGGGACGACCAAGCCCGCCGTTTTCCTCGGCGCCGGTCTTACCAACAGCGCGAAGCATCTTCACGACGCGCGGACCTATACGGAACGCTGGCGCTTTCCGCGCCTCACGTGTCTCAACGATCGAGACACGCGCGACGCGATCGCGATCCCCGCCCGCAAGCAGGGCGTCGAGTTCTCGCAAGAAGCGCTGGCGCTGCTCGTTGCGGAGACCGGCGGCTATCCGTTTTTCATTCAGGAGTACGCGTCCGTGCTCTGGACGTACTCGAATGGCTCGACGATCGAGCTAGGCGACGTGCGCGCCCGGATGTCCGGCATTCGCAAGGAGCTCGACGAGCAATTCTATGCCCTTCGCTTCGCGCGGTTGACCAATCGAGAGTGCGGATACGCGCTCGCTCTCGGGAGGCTCGGCGGCGGGCCGCAGCCGGTTCACAAAGTCGCCGAGCTCTTCGACTTGAAATCGTCCGAACTCAGCTCGCTTCGAAATCAGCTCATCAAAAAGGAAGTGCTCTTTGCGGAAGCTCCCGGAATGATCGAATTTCGCATGCCGCTAACGGAGCGATACATCGAACGCAATCGCGCGGCGCTGGAGGAGCGTGCCGACGGCTCCTCCCTCGCGCCGTCTGCGTGGCGAAAGCGTTGACTAGGGGCACGATCCGCTTCAGGCGTTGACGAGCGTTTCGATGCGGTGCGAGAGCTCGCCGACGAGACGATCGGCGTCGGCGCCGCTCTGCGCCTCGGCGAAGACGTCGTGCGACCGGCTTCGATGTCTCACCGACGCCTCATGGGCTCGCGCTTCAAAGACTCGGCGTATTAGCGATCGCGTGTCCTATCGAAGCGTCTACTGATCAAAGAATCGTCGCTCCTTCGGACGGAACGAGGGTCGTCGTGTCGTGCGGAAGCGTTGCTTCGCGATTATGGCAATTCAAGCTCGCGGTGCTCGACGATTGTCAACATACCGCCCACGAGGCCGCACGTCGGCGATGCGAATCGCGTCCGCTTCACCGTCGTGAGGCACGATGACACGAACGGGCCGGAATACCCATCCCAGGAAATGGTCATCTGCGTCGTAACGTTCGAGAAGACCGTCGGCATGAACCAGCCCACGCGACCCGTTCGTTTTCGGGTTCGTTGACGAAAACCGTTTTGAGGAACGCTTCAGGCGTTGACGAGCGTTTCGATCTGGTGCGAGACCTCACCGATGAGACGATCGGCGTCGTCGCCGCTCTGCGCTTCGGCGAAGACGTTGAGCGTCGGGTCGGAGGCATCTGGGAGCACGAGGAACCAGCCGCCGTTCTTCTGCACGCGCACGCCGTCGATCAGCTCCGTCAACTCGGCCGGATTCTCGTCGACGATCGTCCGCATCACTTCACCCTTGCGCTCCCACGGGCAACGAATGCTGCGCGAGCGGTAGAACCAGTTCGGCAACATGTCGTTGAGCTCGTGCAGTTTGCCCCCCTCGCCCGCGAGCATCTCGAGCACTTTGACGATTGCGTACAGCGCGTCGAAGGCCGGCTGGAACTCGGGAAAGATCGGTTCTTGCCGGACGCCGCTGCCGTACACGATCGTGTCACGTTCCTTCGCCGCGAGGGCCATCACGGTCCGGCGATCGCTCTTCGTGCGCAGGAAATGCGCGCCGTTCTCTTCCGCGATCCGTTGGATCGCGTTCGGAACCGTCACGGGCATCGCGATCGTCGCGCCTGGCGTCGCGCGCGCGACCATCAACGTCACGAGCGCGAGGAGACGGTTGCCCGCGATGATGCGTCCGATGTCGTCGACGAGCGCGAAGCTCTCGCCGTCGTGATCGACGAGCACGCCGACGTCGGCGGCGAGCGTCATCGTCACGCTGCGCAGTTGTTCGAGGTAGCGTTCGCGATCGAGCCGGAACGTGCGCGACTTCGTTTCGTCGTAGTAGGCGTCGAGCGCGACGATGTCGACCCCGAGGTTCGCAAGGATGCGCGGCAGCACGATCGAGGCGTTGCCGTAGCCGTAATCGACGACGACGCGAAAACTCTTGTGCGGCAGCGCTTTCGGCTTCAGCGCCGCCAGCAGGTCGCCCGCGTAGATTTCGAGCGAGCGCGCGGGGAAGCTGAGCTGACCGACTTCGGTCATCGCGGTGCGGCGGAAATCCTCGCGGAAGAAGAGGTTCTCGATCTTTCGCTGCGTCGCGTTGTCGATGTTGATGCCGCTGCCGTCGAAGAACTCGATCAGCACGGCGTTCGGATCGTCCGGGGAGACGCGCGTGTGGACGCCGCCGTCGCCGCCCATGCGCGTCGTGTAGCGCGCGAGCGGAATCGGCAGCGCGCGCAGATCTTCGACGTCGACGCCGACGCTGAGCAGGCCCGAGATGATGCAGCGGTTCAACACGCGCGCGGCGGCGTTCGCGTCGCGACTCGTGAAGACGGTCTGGCCGGGCCGCAGCATCGAGCCGTACGCCTGGCCGAGCTTGAGGGCGAACTCCGGGGTGATCTCGACGTTCGCGAGGCCCGTCACGCCCGCGCCGCCGAAGAGCGAGCCCGGCCACTTGATGCCATAGATGAGCGACATCGACACGATCGAGCCGGACTGTACGTTCTTGTCAGGCCAGAGTTTGATGTTCGGCCGCAGCAGCGAGCCGCTGCCGAGAATGCAGCCCGTGCCGACGACCGTCCCGTCGCCGATCTGGACGTGGTCCTTCACGATGTTGCGATCGGCGAGCGTGCAGCCGCCGAGGCTGGCCTGCTCGCCGATGTACGCATCCTCCCACGCGATCGTGCGGTGGACGACCGCGTTCTTCGCGACGACGCCGCTGTTGCCGATCACGCTCTCGGCGCCGACGACCGCGCCCGCCTCGATGATGACGTTACGGCCGAGGGCGACGGGGGCGATCATGCGGGCGGCGGGATCGACGCGCGTGCCTTCGCCGGCCCAGATGCCGGGGGCGATCTCGGTGCCGGACATCTCGATCCGCACGCGGCCGTTCAGCGCGTCGTAGTTGGCCTGCTGGTACTGCTGCAGGTTCCCGATATCGGTCCAGTAGCTCCCGCCGACGTAGCCCTGCAAGCGTTTGCCTTCGTGCAGCATCTGCGGGAAGATCTCTCGCGAGAAATCGTACTGCCGGCCACGCTCCATGTAGTCGAGCACCTGCGGGTTCAAGACGTAGATGCCGGTGTTGATCGTGTCGGAGAAGATCTCGCCCCAGGACGGCTTTTCGAGGAAGCGCGTGATGCGGCCGTGCTCGTCCGTGATGACGACGCCGAACTCGAGCGGGTTCGGGACGCGCTGCAGCACGATCGTCGCATCGGCGCCGCTGCGCGCGTGATCCTCGACGATCGCCCGCAGGTCGAGATCCGTCAGCGCGTCGCCCGAGATGATGAGAAACGGCTCGTCGCCGAGCAGCGTGTCCGCGAGTTTGACCGCGCCCGCGGTGCCGAGCGGCGTGTCTTCGACGACGTACGACATCTGCACGCCGAAGGCCGATCCGTCGCCGAAGTGCGCTTCGACTTCGTCCGCGAGATAGTGCAGCGTCGCGATCACGTCGGTGAAGCCGTGCCGCCGGAGCAGATCGACGATGTGCTCCATCACGGGCTTGTTCGCGACGGGCGCGAGCGGCTTCGGCCGTCGCGAGGTGAGCGGGCGCAGGCGCGACCCCTCGCCCCCCGCCATCACGATGGCTTTCATGTCACGAACCTCCTACGCGTTCCCGGACTTCGCCTGCGAGGCGCGCGATGCGCGCGTCGGCCGCGATCGTACCGAGACTCACGCCGACCTTGCGGCGCCAATTCGGATACTCGGCGAAGGTTCCCGGAAGATTGACCTGCTCCGTCTCGCCGAGGGCGTCGTCGAGTTGCACGAGCACGAAGCGTGACCGGCTGCGCGCGAGGAAGCGGTACGCCGCCCGCGCGAGTTCGGCGCGGCCGTCGGCATCGAGGTGACCGGGCTCGAGCCGCTCGCGGTCGAGCGCGTCGTGCAGCGAGCGAAAGCGCTCCCCGTCGAGTTCGCCCGCGGCGCGCAGGGCGTCGAGCAGCGCCGAGGCCTCGACGCGGCGCTCGTCCCGTTCGCGCGCCGCGTCATCCGCGCCCAGCAGGCCGATGCGCTCGCGCAGGGCGATGTCGCGCGCCGTGATCCAGCCCGAGAGCGGCGGCAGATCGTGCGTCGTCGCGGTCGCGAGGCCGAGTTCGGGATACGCCTCCGGTGACAGGAACCGGCCATCCGCGCCGCGCTCGAAGAGCAGCAGCCGGTACGAGAGCACCCGTTCGCGCTCCATGCGCTCACGAAAGCCGTCCGGGACCGTGCCGAGGTCTTCGCCGACGACGAGACAGCGGGCGCGCGCGCTCTCGATCGCGAGGGTCGCGACGAGTTCGTCGAACGGATAGCCGACGTACGCGCCCTCGCTCGCCGGCCGGCCGGCCGGGATGCGGAAGAGCCGCAGCAGCGACATCACGTGATCGATACGCAGGGCGCCGGCGTGGCGCATGTTCGCGCGGAAGAGTTCGACGTAGGTCGCGCAGCCCTCGCGCCGCAGCGCCTCGGCGTCGAGCGGCGGCAGTCCCCAGTTTTGGCCATGCCGCGCGAGAGGATCGGGCGGCGCGCCGATCGTCTCCTCGAGGACGTACCGGTCCTGATGCGCCCAGACGTCGGCGCTGTTGAGATCGACGCCGACGGCGAGATCGGCGTAGAGTCCGACGCGCATCGACGCCGCCTCGCGCGCCGCGCGCGCGAGCTGCTCGCTTGCAAGAAATTGCAGATATTGGAAGTAACCGATCCGCGTCCGTTCCTCGCTCGCGAAACGCTCGACGGCGCCCGTCTCCGGGCGGCGATAGGCCTCGGGCCACCGCTGCCAGCCACGGAAGCCGCCGTCGTCGCGTGCGAACCGTTCGGTCAACGCCTCGTACCGCGCGAAGCGTTCGAGGCGCTCGCCGCCGGCGGCGCAGAACGCTTCGAAGGCTCGCCTGCGCGCGGGGCTCGTGCGCTCGGAGAGGAGCGCCGCGTAGCAACTCTCGAAGGCCGGCGCCTTGAGCGCTGCGACGGCGACGTAGTCGACGAAGGGCAGCGCGCGCAGCGCGGCCCGCCGCTCGCAGTGGGCCGCTGACCGGATCTCATCAGAGAGCGAGCAGCGCTCGAACTCCGGCGCCGCCTCGACGTCGACGTACCACGGGTTCAAGAAAAAGCGACTCGTCGGACTGTACGGGCTCGCCGCGGCCGGGTCGGCGTAGTGCAGCGCGTGGAGCGGATTGAGGCCGACGGCATCGGCGCCCAGGCGCCGCGCGATCACGAAGAACGTCGCGAGATCCGTGAAGTCGCCGATGCCCCAGTTCCGCTCCGAGCGCAAAGCGTACAGATTGCAGGCGAAGCCCCACGCGCGGCCGCCCTCCGCGAAGGCCGCCGGCAGATACGCCGCCGGCGGGCGCACGAGCAGCGTGGCCGACGCGCGCCCGGCACCCGACTCCGTCGTTGCGAGATACCGGCCCGCGGCGAGGGCGCCGACCCGCGCCGGCGTCGCCTCCGCGCGGCCTTCGTGACGCTCGCCCGTCTCGGCAAGAAGCTGCCATGAGGCGCCGGCGGGCGTCTCGTTCGGAACGTGGTACGCCAGCACGGCGCCGGCGTCGTCCGCGGCCACGACCGTCACGGCGTCGATCATGCGGCGGTGCGCAGGACGGCGAGCGAGCGCGCGCGCAGCCGGAACGGCGTCTCGACCGGACGCGGAGCGAAGACGTCGCTCTCCGGCGTTCCCGCGGTGTCGACGAGCACTTCCCACGGAGCGTCCGCGGGCAGGACGATCTCGAACTCGCCGTCGTGCGCGTTCAGATAGATGACGAGATCGGGGGTCGCACCGTCGTCGTCCGGCGCGTTCAGGCGCAGGCCGATGACGCGGCGGCCCCCGTCGCGCCAATCGTCCTCGCGCATCTCCGCACCATCCGGACGCAGCCACACGATCTCGCGGCGCTCCCCCGTCTCGAGCGACGCCGGCCGAAAGAAACGGTCCCGCCGCAGGGTCGGCATCGCTTTGCGCAGGGCGATCAGACCGCGCACGAAGTCCGAGAGCGCGGGGTCCTCGGCTTCGCCCCAATCGAGCCACGAGACCGGCGTGTCGAGACAGTACGCGTTGTTGTTCCCGTCCTGCGTGTTGCCGCGCTCGTCGCCGGCGAGCACGACCGGGACGCCTTGGCTCAGGAAGAGCGTCGCGAGCAAGTTGCGCTGCTGACGCGCGCGCAGCTGCCGGATCGCGGGATCGGTCGCCCGACCCTCGATGCCGCAGTTCCAACTGTTGTTGTCATAGGTGCCGTCGCGATTCTCCTCGCCGTTCGCGTCGTTGTGTTTTTCGTTGTAGCAAACGAGATCCGCGAGCGTGAAGCCGTCGTGAACCGTCACGAAGTTGACGGACGACCGCACGTGCCGGCCGTCGTGATCGAAGAGCTCGCTCGAACCCGCGAGGCCGGAGGCGAGCGCGCCGAGCGTGTGATCGGCGCCCTGCCAGAAGCGCCGCACGCCATCGCGATAGCGGTCGTTCCACTCCGACCAGCCGGCGGGAAAGCGGCCGGCCTGATAGCCGCCGGCGCCGACGTCCCAGGGCTCGGCGATCATCTTGACGCGCGCGAGGACCGGATCTTGCATGACGGCTTTGAAGAAGCCGCTGCCCGGATCGACGCCCTGCGCCGTTCGCGCGAGTGCGGGCGCGAGATCGAAGCGGAAGCCGTCGACGTGCATCTCCTGGACCCAGTATCGCAGCGAATCCATCACCATCTGCAGTACCCGCGGATGCTCGACGTTCAACGTATTGCCACAGCCGGTCGCATCGTCGTAGTAGCGCGGATCGCCCGCGAGCCGGTAGTACGAGGCGTTGTCGATGCCGCGAAACGAGAGCGTCGGCCCGCGCTCGTTGCCTTCGGCCGTGTGGTTGTACACGACGTCGAGCAGCACTTCGATGCCGGCGTCGTGGAACTGCTTGACCATCGTCTTGAATTCGTGCACGGTCTCGACGCTGAGGTACAGGTTCTGCGGCGCGAAGAAGGCGATCGAATTGTAGCCCCAATAATTGCGCAGGCGCTTCTCGATCAGGTGCCGGTCGTCGACGAAGCCATGCACCGGCAGGAGCTCGACTGCCGTGATGCCGAGCCGCTGCAGGTACGCGAGCACGGGCGGCGACGACAGGGCGAGCAGCGTTCCGCGCAGCGGCGCCGCGATCGCCGGATGCTGCATCGTGAAGCCGCGGACGTGGAGTTCGTAGACGATCGTGTCGCGCCACGGAACGTTCGGCTTGCGATCCTCACCCCACGTGAAGGCCGTGTCGACGACGACCGATTTCGGCATGCCGGTCGCATTGTCGCGCCGATCGAAGCTGAGGTCGCCGCGCGGATTTCCGATGCGGTAGCCGAAGTGGGCGTCCGTCCAGCGGAGGGCGCCGGCCAGCTGCTTCGCGTACGGGTCGATGAGCAGTTTGTTATTATTGAACCGGTGACCGCGCGCGGGATCGTACGGCCCGGAGACGCGGTAGCCGTAGCGTAACCCGGGCCGGGCGTCGGGCACGTAGCCGTGCCAGATCCGGTCCGTGTAGCCGGGCAGCGGCAGACGGTAGAGCTCGCGCCGGCCGCGCGCGTCGAAGAGGCAGAGCTCGACGCGTTCCGCGTGCGCGGAGAAGAGCGCGAAGTTGACGCCGCGCCCGTCCCAGGTCGCGCCGAGCGGATAGGCGTCGCCCGTCTCGACGACGGTGCGGCGGACGAAGGTCACGCCCGCACCTAGACCGGCTGCGATTCGCCGAGCGTCTCCGTCTCGCGGTCGCGGCGCGGGAGCGGTGTAGCCTCGTATTGCCATTCGAGGGGCGACTTGCCGCCGCCGTCGTATTCGGAGACCTGCTGGACGAGCTTCGCGACGAGGCCGGTCCAGCCGGTCTGGTGCGAGGCGCCGATCCCGGCGCCGTTGTCGCCGTGAAAGTATTCGTAGAAGAGCAGCCGGTCGCGGAACTCCGGATCGCCCTGGAGTTTCGGCTGGAAGCCGTTGAACGGCCGACGGCCGTCCGAACCGCGCGTGAAGAGGCCGATCAGCCGGCGTTCGAGCTCGGCTGCGACTTGCCAGAGCGTCAGCTGCGTCCCGGAACCCGTCGGGAACTCGACCGTATAGTCATCGCCGTAGTAGAAGTGGAAGTTCTGCAGCGCCTCGATCAGCAGATAGTTGAGCGGGAACCAGATCGGCCCGCGCCAGTTCGAGTTGCCGCCGAAGAGCCCCGTGCGCGACTCGGCGGGATCGTAGTCGACGCGGAACGCTCGGTCGCCGAGATCGTAGACGTAGGGGTGCTCTTCGTGGAATTTCGAGAGCGACCGCACGCCGTAGTCGCTGAGGAACTCCGCTCGATCGAGCATCGTCCGCAGGACGATCGCGAGCCGGTCGCGGTCGAGGATGGCGAGGAGTCGCCGGTCGTTCACGCCGAGGGTCTCGAGCCGCGCGACATTCGTTTCGAGCTCCGGCCGGTTCGCCATGAACCATTCGAGACGCCGCTTGAAGTTCGGCACCCGCTCGAGGAGCTGCGGCTGCAAGACCTCGACGGCGAGTAGCGGAATCAAGCCAACGAGCGACCGCACGCGCAGCGGGACCTCCGTGCCGCTGGGTAGCACGAGATCGTCATAGTAGAATCCGGTGACCTCGTCCCACAGGCCCTTGTGGCCGCCGCCCGCGTTGTTGATCGCGTGGGCGATGTAGAGAAAGTGTTCGAAGAATTTCGAGGCGACGTCTTCGTAAGCGGCGTCGTGCTGCGCGAGTTCGAGGGCGATCGCCATCATATCGAGCGCGTAGACGGCCATCCAGCTCGTCGCGTCGCTCTGATTGATGTGACCGCCGGTCGGCAGCGTCGCACTCCGGTCGAAGACGCCGATGTTGTCGAGACCGAGGAAGCCGCCCATGAAGACGTTCGTGCCGGTCGGATCCTCGCGGTTCACCCACCAGGTGAAGTTCATCAACAGCTTCTGGAAGACGCGTTCGAGGAAGAGGTAGTCCGCGACGCCGTACATTTTGTGTTCGATCTGGAAGACGCGGTAGGCGGCCCAGGCGTGGACGGGCGGATTCGCGTCGCTGAAGGCCCATTCGTACGCCGGCAGGGCGCCGTTCGGATGCATGTACCACTCGCGCGTCAGCACGATCAGCTGCCGTTTCGCGAAGCCCGGATCGACGAGCGCGAGCGTCACGGTGTGGAAGGCGAGATCCCACGACGCAAACCATGGGTACTCCCACGTATCCGGCATCGAGATGACGTCGTCGTTGTAGACGTGCAGCCATGACGAGTTCCTGCCCGATAGCCGCGAAGCCGGCGGTTTCGGCTGCAGCGGATCGCCCGCGAGCCAGTCGCGCACGACGTAGAAGTAGAACTGTTTGCTCCAGAGCATGCCGGCGAACGCCGAGCGTTGCACGAAGCGCATCTCCTCCGTCGCGGGATACGGGTTGAGCGCGGCGTAGAAACGGTCGGCCTCGCGCCGGCGCTGATCGAAAATTGCCGGAAGCGTCGTGCCGAGCGGGTCGTCGCCGAGGACCGCCGCGAGGCGTAGCTCGATCGTCTTCGCTTCGCCGGGAGCGAGCACGAAGGCGTAGTGCAGTGCGGCTTTCGTGCCGGAGAGCGAGGGGTTCGCCGCGGCGAGGTCGCCGTGGACGACGACGCGATCGAAGGCATCCTTCACGTACGGCTGCCCGTTCGTGCCGCCGTACAGCGCGGCGCCGTTGGTCTCGTTCTCCGTGAAGTAGGGCCGCACGTCGCCTTCGTAGGCGAGATGATACGTGCCGAACGCCGGGTGCGTCGCGACGAGTGTCTTCGTGTCGGACTCCGTCGTGCCGCAAAAGATCTGCGGCCTCGCGACGCCCGCCGTCCACGACCATTCGTTGCGGTACCAGAGCTGCGGCAGCACGTGCAGGGGTGCGGCGCCGGCGCCGCGGTTCGTCGCCGTGATGCGGATGCAGAGATCGTCCTGCGCGTTCTTCGCGTAGGCGACCTCGATGTCGAAATACGCGTCGTCCTCGAAGATGCCCGTGTCGATCAGCTCGAACTCCGGCTCGCCGCGGCCGCGCTTCGCATTCTCTTCGCGCAGGCGCGCGTACGGAAACGCGCCTTGCGGATATTTGTACAGCGCCGTCATGTACGAGTGCGTCGGCACGTTGTCGAGGTAGTAGTACAGCTCCTTGACGTCCTCGCCGTGATTGCCTTCGTCACCGCCGAGGCCGAAGAAACGCTCCTTGAGGATCTCGTCGCGTTCGTTCCAGAAGACGGGTGCGAAGCAGAGGCGTTGATGGTTGTCGGAGATGCCGAAGATGCCGTCTTCGCCCCACCGGTACGCGCGCGACTTCGCGTGATCGAACGGAAACGACGACCACGCATCGCCGCCGTCGCTGTAATCTTCGCGAACCGTGCCCCACTCGCGATCCGAGAGATACGGGCCGAAGAGCGACCAGTGCTCGGTTCGCCGCTCTTCCGCTTCGACGCGGGCGCGCTCGGGATTCCAGTCCATGGCCGCTGTTGACGGGGTCGCGCCGGAGGTATCCTCCCGCGTCGTTTGCAATCGCGGCGCATGGGAGAATTGACCGGACAGACCGCCATCGTCACGGGAGCGAGTTCCGGTATCGGCGAGGGCATCGCTCGGGCCTACGCGCGCGAAGGCGCGCGCGTCGTCGTGAACGCGCTCGCCTCCGGACTCGCCGCCGCGCGGAAGATCGTTGCCGAGATGGAGAGCGCGGGCGGGAGCGCACTGGCAATTGCGTGCGACGTCTCGAACGAAACCGATGTCGAGCGGATGTTCGCCGAGACGATCGCGGCGTACGGCACGGTCGACATCCTCGTCGCGAATGCGGGACGTCAGAAGGACGCGGCGTTCGTCGACATGACGATCGAGGATTGGAACGCGACGCTCTCGGTCGACCTGACGGGTCAGTTCTTGTGCGCGCGGTCGGCCGTACGCGAGTACCTGCGCCGCGGCATGGTGCCGGAGCGCTCGAAGGCGCTCGGGAAGATCGTCTGCATGAGCAGCGTCCATCAGCGCATCGCGTGGGCGGGCCACGTGAATTACGCGGCAGCGAAGGGCGGCGTCAAAATGTTCATGGAGAGCCTGGCGCAGGAGGTCGCGCCGCACCGGATCCGCGTGAACGCGATCGCGCCGGGGGCGATCGAGACGGAGATCAATCAGGCGGCCTGGGGGACGCCCGCGGCGCTCGAGAAGCTGCTGAAGCTGATCCCGTACGGCCGCCCCGGCGTGACGGACGACATCGCGAGCGCGGCGATCTGGCTCGCCAGCGACGCGTCGGACTACGTCGTCGGCACGACGCTCTTCGTCGACGGCGGCATGTCGCTCTATCCGGGGTTCGCGCACGGCGGCTGACACGGATATGCCATGGGCCGTCGACGCGCCGCGTAGCCTCTGCTGCGATCCGGCCTTCGCCTCCACGCGCGAGTGGCTCGTCACGAACGGCACGGGTTCGTACGCCTCGGGGACGGTCGACGGCGCGCTGACCCGCAGCTACCATGGGCTGCTCGTCGCCGCGACGGAGCCGCCGGCCGGGCGGCGCCTGCTCGTCGCGAAGCTGGCCGAGCGCGCGACCGCGGACGGCCGGGTCTGGGAGCTGACAAACGATTGCTGGCAAGGGGCGCGCGAGGCGCGTCCGCTCGCGGCGCTCGAACGCTTTCGGCTCGACGGCAGCGTGCCGGTCTGGACGTTCGCGCTCGGCGACGCGCTCCTCGAGCGGCGCATCACGATGGTCGCGGGGCGCGACGTCACGGTCGCGCGCTACACGCTGCTGCGCGCGAGCGCGCCCGTCGCGCTCGCGATCGGCGCGCTCGTCGCGGATCGCGACTTCGGCGACCATCAGCCGGCCGGCGACGGCTTTACGGTCGATGCGCCCGCGGAGCGACTCGTTCGGGTGCGGACCGCGTGGAGCGGACGGCGGGCGACGTGGATTCGCTCGAGCGCCGGTGAGGTCAGCGTGGAACGGACGTGGTACCGCGACTATTTTCTGCCATGGGAGGCGGCGCGCGGCCTGACGGCGCTCGAAGACCACCTGCTCGCCGCGACGATCCGCGTGACGCTCGGCGCCGGAGCGTCCGTCGAGATCGCGGTCGCGAGCGCACCGGCGGACGACGTCGCGGAGGCGGCACGATCCGGCTCGGGCGCCTTCGCCTCGCGCGCCGCCGCGGACGGGGCGCTGCTCGACGCGTGGACGGCGGCGCAACCCGCGGTCGCGCCCGCCGCACCGGCGAGCGTGCGCGCGCTCGTGCTCGCCGCGGACGCGTTCGTGGCGAAGCGCGCGCTGCCGGAGTTGCCGGAGGGCCGGACGCTGCTCGCGGGCTTCCACTGGTTCGGCGATTGGGGACGCGACGTCAGTATCTCGCTACCCGGTCTGCTGCTGACGACCGGCCGCACGGAGCTCGCGCGCGACGTCCTGCTGACCTTCGGCCGTCACCTCCGCGATGGTTTACTGCCGAACGATTTTCCGAACACGGGCGAGCCCGGCTACAACTCGGCCGACGCGCCGCTGTGGTTCGTCGAGGCCGTGCGCGCGTACGCGGTCGCGGTGGGAGGCGCGGATGCGGCGCTGCCGGAGCTCGCGCGGATCTGCGTCGCGATCGCCCGGGCGTACCTGCGCGGTACGCGTTACGGCATCGGCGCCGATCCGGCGGACGGTCTTCTGCGCGCGGGCGAGGCCGGCGTCCAGGTGACGTGGATGGACGCGAAGGCCGGCGACTGGGTCGTGACGCCGCGGATCGGCAAGCCGGTCGAGCTCTGCGCGCTCTGGTACAACGCCCTCCGCGCGCTCGCGACGCCGCTCGCGTCGCTCGCGGGTGCGGAGCCCGCGCCGTACGCGGCGGAGGCGGGGCGCGTGTGCGCGTCGTTCGCGCGGTTCGACGGCGGCGACGGCGGCGGTCTGCACGACGTCCTCGACGGACCGGGTGGCAACGATCCGTCACTGCGGCCGAATCAACTCTTCGCCGTCAGCCTGCCGCATTCGCCGCTGCCCGAGGCACGCGCGCGCGCGATCGTCGCGCTCTGTGCTCGCGAACTCGTCACCTCGCACGGCCTGCGCAGCCTCGCGCCGTCGAACCCCGCCTTCGCCGGCCGCTACGGCGGCGACGGCCGTGCGCGCGACGGCGCGTACCATCAGGGCACGGTCTGGCCGTGGCTGCTCGGGCCATTCGCGCTCGCGCACCGGCGCGCGTTCGGCGACGCCGCGGCCGCCCGGCGGTACCTCGAGCCGCTGCTCGCCGAGGTGGGCGCGCTCTGCTGCGGCTCGCTACCCGAGATCGCGCAGGGCGACGCGCCGTTTCGCTTCGACGGTGCGGTCTCGCAGGCGTGGAGCGTCGCCGAGACGCTCCGCGCCTGGCACGAACTGGTTCGAGCGTGAGCTGCGTCGAGACGGCGCCCTGCGACTCGACGAACGTCACGGCGCGACGGATGGACCCGTCGCGTCGAAGATCACGGTCGGCTGGAAACTGCGGTTGGACGCGACTTCGGACACAGGCTTGGCGGAATCGTATGGCGCCGCCGCTTCAGCCGGAGGCGGCCGGCGGCAGGGCCCGAGCCGTGAGCGACCGCAGCAAAACGACCTCGGAGCAAAGCGCGTGAAGCTCAGCCGGTCATTTGCGGCCCCGGCGCGTTGCCCCTAGAGCGCCCTCGCCTCCGCCGCGACCGCCCTCGGCCGCGCCCGGCCGGCGGGCTTCGTCGCGGAGCGCGACCGCGATGCCGAGGAACACGAGCGCGGCGCCGGCGAGCGTCGTGCGGCCGAGAGCCTCGTGGAAGAGCCAGGCGGCGAGCAGCGCCGCGACGATGGGTTCCGCGAGCGTCGTCATCGAGACGAACGTCGCGGAGAAAGTCCTCACGGCGGCGTTGAACGCGGTGTGGCCGTAGAGCTGCGAGACGAGCGCCATCGCGACGATGCCGGCCCACGCGGCACCGTTCGACGGCGCGGGCGGCCCTTCGCCGGCGACGGCGGCCGCGGCGATCAGCACGACGGCGGCGACCGCGTAGGTGCGCCCGACGACCGCGAGCGTGCCGTAGCGCGCGTCGCTCGCGCGGACGAGGAGCAGGTAGGCGCCGATCGCGACGGCGCCGATCAGCGCGAGCCCGGCGCCGAGCAGTGGCCGCGCCTCCTCGAGGCCGGTCGCGGCGGTTGCGCCGTGCGGGAGCGTCACGATCGCGACGCCGGCGAGCGCGAGCAGGATGCTCGCGGCGGCGAGCGGCCGCATGCGGCGCGTGCGCGCGACCTCGGCGATCTCGGTGAAGACGGGCGTCGTCGTGACGAGCAGCGTCGAGACCGCGACGCTCGTATAGCGCAGCGAGGCGATCCAACAGGCGAAGTGCGTCGCGAGCGCGAGGCCCGCGAGCACGAGCCGGAGCTCGGTCGCCGGGTCGTGGACGCGGAGGCCGCGCCGCGCGAGCATGACGCTGAAGACGATCGCGCCCGCGATCGCAAGGCGGCCCGCCGCCACGGCGAGCGGTCCCGCCCCCGCGAGCGCGTACCGCGCGAAGATGGCGGCCGCGCCGACGGCGAGTTGCGCCGTGGCGAGGATCAGCGTCGCGCGCGCGAGTCGCGGCGCGGGCGGCGCGGCGTCAGTCGACGACGCGCACCACCACGATCGTCGTATCGTCGCTGCGCGTCCGGTTTCCGTAGGCTTCGACTTCCTCGAAGAGCGCGTCGGCAAGTTCTTGTGCGGTGCATCCGGCGTACCGCGCGATGCCGTCCTTCACGCGCGCGAGCGTGAACTGTTCGCCGTCCGGAGATTTCGCCTCCGTGAAGCCGTCGGTATAGAGGACGATGACGTCGCCCGGTTCGATCGGCGCGCTCTGCACCGCGTAGCGTGCCTGCGGATTGAAGCCTAGCAAGATCCCGCCGGGCGGCAGTTCGTCGATCGTGCGGGTCGCGTGGCGCCAGACGAGCGCCGGGTCGTGCCCGGCGACGGCGAACGACGCCGTGCGGCGGTCGGCCGAGAGCGTCCCGATCGCGAGCGTGATGTACGAGTCGGGCTCGATATCCTCGCAGACGACCTCGTTCGTGCGCCGGACGATCGAGGCGAGGTCGGCGCCGAGCACGCGCACGAGTCCGCGCACGAGGTACTTCAACATCATCGCTTTGAGGGCCGCTGGCAAGGATTTGCCTGAGGCGTCGCCGATCGCGAAGGTGAAGGCGCCCGGCTCTTCGGGCCGGACGATGACGTCGAGATAGTCGCCGCCGACGATGCGCGCCGGCGCCGCCCGCACGCCGATCTCGACCCCCGCGATACCGGGAACGTCGATCTCGAGCAACGACCGTGCGATCCGGTCGGCGATCGCGGCGAGATCGGACGCGCGGTCGCCGTGCTCGGTAAAAGCGCGGCCGATCGAACCAAACATGGCGCGGCCGTTCCGCCGTGGGCGGAGGGCTTCCTCGCAGGACGGTGCATTGAACGTGGTGTCCACTCGCGTCCGGAGGCCCGCATGACCGTTCGTCTCATCGTCTGCTCGACGCTCGCCGCCGCGTCGCTCGCGCTCGCGACGTCCGCGTTCGCGGACGACGCATCGCCGTCGCGGAAGCCGCCGGCCGACGCGACGACCGTCCAGCAGAGTTACACGGTCGCGCCGCTCCTGCCGATCCCGTTCGGCGCGCTCGGGATCGCGAAACTCTCGAACGGAGCGAGGCTCGTCCGTGCCGGCGCCTACCTCGACCTGCACGACGCCCGCGGCGCGACCGTGGCACGCTTCGACCACCGCGGCCGGACCCTCGAGCCGCCCGCGCAGCCCGTCGACGTCCGTGTCACCTCGACCGCCGTGCTCTTTCTCGGCTCGAAGAACGAGACGCTGATGTCCCTGCCGCGCCGCTGAGGCCGCCCTCCGCGGTTGACACGCTCGTGCCCGGGCGCTACTCTCGGGGGTACGCATCGGGAGCTCGGTAGACCGGGCTGAGAGGGTGGCTGCGAGCCGCCGACCGTCGACCTGATCCGGATAATGCCGGCGAAGGGAGGCGTCCGCGTGCGGATCTCCATCTCTAGGTGAGGCGAGCGCATGACGACGACGGCAGATCCGGGCACCGGGACGAGCGCGGAGACGCATCCCGCGGAGTCGATGCCCGTGACGACCGGGCCGATTCCGGGATCCGTGCGCGTGTACGCGCACGGCTCCGATCCGACGATTCGCGTTCCGATGCGCGCGATCGCGCTTTCGAACGGTGAGGCGCACACGGTCTACGACACCTCCGGCCCGTACGCGGACCCGGCCGTGACGATCGACGTTCGCCGCGGCATCGCGCCCGTGCGGACGCCGTGGATCGCGCGGCGCGACGACACGGTCGAACTCGCGCGGCCCTCGTCGATCTACCGCGTCGCCCGAGAGGCTATGCCGGAGCTGGACGATCTGCGCTTCGAGACGACGCGACCGCCGAGGCGCGCGAAGCCGGGCGTCAACGTCTCGCAGATGCACTACGCGCGCCGCGGCGAGATCACGCCCGAGATGGAGTTCGTCGCGATCCGCGAGAACGCCCGGCCGAGCTACGTGCGCGACGAAGTCGCGCGCGGCCGCGCGGTCATACCGGCAAATATCAACCACCAGGAGCTCGAGCCCGTCATCATCGGGCGAAACTTTCTCGTGAAGATCAACGCGAACATCGGTAACTCCGCGATCCGCTCGTCGATCGAGGACGAAGTCGACAAGATGGTCTGGTCGACGCGCTGGGGTGCCGACACCGTGATGGACCTCTCGACCGGCAAGAACATCCACGAGACCCGCGAGTGGATCATGCGCAACGCCTCCGTGCCGATCGGCACCGTGCCGATCTATCAGGCGCTCGAAAAGGTCGGCGGCAAGGCCGAGGACCTGACGTGGGAGCTCTACCGCGACACGCTGATCGAGCAGGCGGAGCAAGGCGTCGATTACTTCACGATCCACGCCGGCGTGTTGCTGCGCTACATTCCGCTCACGGCGCAGCGCGTGACCGGCATCGTTTCGCGCGGTGGATCGATTCTTGCAAAATGGTGTCTCGCGCACCACGCCGAGAACTTCCTGTACACGCACTTCGAGGAGATCTGCGAGATCATGAAGGCGTACGACGTGACGTTCTCGCTCGGCGACGGGCTGCGGCCCGGCTGCCTCGCCGATGCGAACGACGCGGCGCAGTTCGGCGAACTCGATACGCTCGGCGAACTCACGCAGATCGCCTGGAAACACGACGTGCAGACGATGATCGAGGGCCCGGGCCACGTGCCGATGCATCTGATCAAGGAGAACATGGAGCGGCAGCTCGCCGTCTGTCATGAGGCGCCGTTCTACACGCTCGGACCGCTCACGACCGACATCGCGCCGGGTTACGATCACATCACGAGCGCGATCGGCGCCGCGATGATCGGCTGGTACGGTACGGCAATGCTCTGCTACGTGACGCCGAAGGAGCATCTCGGTCTGCCGGACCGTCAGGACGTGAAGGACGGCGTGATCGCGTACAAGATCGCCGCGCACGCCGCCGACGTGGCGAAGGGCCATCCCGGCGCGCGGCACCGGGACGACGTGCTCTCGCAGGCGCGCTTCGAGTTCCGGTGGCAAGATCAGTTCAATCTCGGGCTCGACCCCGAGACCGCGCGCGCCTTCCACGACGAGAGCCTCCCCGCCGAGGGCGCGAAGACCGCGCACTTCTGCTCGATGTGCGGCCCGCATTTCTGCTCGATGAAGATCACGCAGGAGGTGCGCGCCTTCGCCGAAGCCGGCATGGCGGCGAAGTCGGCGGAGTTCATCGCCGAGGGCGCGGAGCTCTACGTCCCGGTCGACTGACGGTCTCGGGCCGCGCAGGGGCGGGGGATGCCGGAGCCGCACCTTGGCCTCAGTGAATCGTCGCCATTTCGTCTCGAGTGCCGCCGCGTTCGCGCTCGGCACGCGGGCCGCTGACGCGCTCTCGGAACCGACCACCGCCCCGGCTCTGCAGTTTCAGACGTCGCTCCGCGAACGGTTGCAGACGCGGGCGGAGCTCTCGCAATACGCGGAGACCTCGAGCAATACGGACGTCGAACGCTTCCTGACGGCGCTCGATCTGCGCGGGGCGCCCGTGCAGCGTGGCCTGCTCGGCGTCTCGGCGCGCGGCCGGCCGATCCCCTACGTCGTGAGTTCGCGGCCCATGATCCTCGACGGAGAGGACGCCCACAAGTCGCGGAAGCCCGTCGTCTTCATCGTCGCGAACGGGCGGGCGAACGAACCGGACGGCAAGGAGGCGGCACTCGCAGTGCTGCGCGATCTCGCGGTCGCAACGGATCACACGCTGCTCGAAGATCTCGTGCTCGTCGTCATTCCGAATCTCGATGTCGACGGTAACGCGAATCTCGTGCCGGTCGCGCTCTCCGCGCCGACGTTGAACGGTCCGGCGCGCGTCGGGACCGCGCGCGACGGCGCGAGCATCGACCTCGAGCGCGACTTCATCGCCCTGCAATCGTACGCCGTGCGTCAGCTCGTCGACCTCGCGAAGTATTGGAATCCGGACGTGTACATCGACCTGCGGACGGGTGCGACGAGTCTGACGACGTTCGCTCTGACGTACGCGCCGTCGGCGCACCCGGCCGCCTTCTACGGCGGCACCTACGCGCGCGACACGATGTTGCCGGAGCTACGCACGCAGATCAAGACGAAGTTCGGCATCGACGCTTTCACGGCCGGTGGATTTGGCAAGAACGGGCCACTGTCGTTTCCGACGCCGGGCGTCGAGCTCGGCTGGTATGCGCCGGACGGCTCGGCTCGGCTCGGCTCGAACTACTTCGGAATCCGGGGCGTGGCGGCGATTGCGGGCTACGCCTATCCGCACGACACCTTCGAGCGGCGCGTCTTTTCCCTGCGCGCGTTTCTCAGCACGGCGCTGCAGTACTGCAGCGACAAGAGCGACGAGATCATCGCACGCACGAAGACGGCCGCGCACTGGACGACGGGCGCCGTTCCGGTCCGAACGGCGCGCGATCCGCACGCCTCCGGGCAGGAACTGATCTCCTGGCAGCGACCGGCCATCGATCCTTCGCCGCGCGATCGCGAAGTCGGCCTGCCGCCGGGCGAACACCTCGACGGCCGCTTCCAGACGTCCTCGACGCCCGTCTTCGATCGTTTCGCCGGGACGTTCTACGCCCAGCAACCCTATGCGTACGCGGTCGACGTCGCGAACGCTCCGCTCGCTCGGCAGATGCTCGCGCGCCACGGCGTCCATTTCGACGTGCGCGAGCAAGCGACGACGTATGAGGGCGAGAGCTTCGTGCCGAGGCGCGTCGAGCGCGTCGCGCAGAGCGACGGCACGCGCGCGACGGTCGCGGAGGGCGCGTGGATGCGCGGCGTCTTCACGCTTGCTGCGGGTTCGCTGCTCGTGCTCGGCGAGCAGCCGCTCGGACCGCTCGTGAGTCTCTTGCTCGAGCCGCAGAGCGACGATGGACTCGTCACGCTGCACGTCTTCGATGCGACGCTCGCCGCGGGTCGCGAACACGCCGTGCGTCGCGTGACGGCCGTGCAGGCCTCTTCCTAAATGAAGGGCCGCGTCTCCGCGTCCAATCGGCGACCCATGTCGTGCCGCGCCGTCGCATCGCTCGTTTTCGTCGTCGCGATGGCCGCAGCGGCGGCCGGCGCCGAATTGCCGCCGGCCTCGGCTCCCATGCCGGCGATGACGGCCGCGACCCCACGGCCCGCGTTCGCCGACCCGATCGACGATCTGGATCCGGCCGTCTTCGACGATCTCGTGTTTCCGGCGGCGCTCATGGACCCGGATGCCGAATGGTCGCTCGTCGTGCCGACGGAGACGCCGGCGGCGGATGTGGCCGGGACGCGGCGCGAGTCCGTCTCCGAGGCGGTATACCTTGCGTCCGCGCCGGCTCCGACGCCCGAAGCGGAGGTCGCTGCCTCGGCGACGCCGTTCGCGCCGGCGACGCCGTTCGCGCCGGCGACGCCGCTTGTCGCGACGGCGCTCGCGTCGGAGTCGGCGTCGGCGTCGGCGTCGCCGGTGCGCGTCCGCGAGGCGGCTCTGCGCGTGCCTGCCGGCTTCAAGCACGTAGCGAAGCCGCGGCCCGCTAGCGCAGACGGTCGCTTCATCCTCACGGACACCTGGCTCAAACTTGTCGATTCACACGTTCACGCGTTGCTGCTCGGATACACGCGGAGTGACCGGTTCGCCGAGCTCGGCGAAGACCCCGGAGCCTACGTTCCGATGATTCTTCGCGGCCTGCAAGGGCCCAGTACGCGCTTCACCGTGACCCAGCGTCACGCCGAGACGATCTGCGGTGGCCAAATGGGGTACGTGATCAAATATCAGGATCGCGGCCCCGTTCCGATCGCCGCGACCGTCGTCTTCGCCGTCTTCAACGACACGGTCTATACGGCGATCTACCAACACGATCTCGAGAGTCCGGACCTGCGCGACGCGGAACGGGCGCTCGATACGCTCTGCCCGCCGGAAAGCAACGCGACATGACCGCACGCGAAACGGTGACGACCGTCGTCCCGGCCAAACTGCCGCACGCCCGCCGCACCGCGACCGCGCCGAATCCGGCGGGAGTCGCGGCGAGCGTCGCCGCCCTCGGTGTCGTCTTCGGCGACATCGGCACGAGCCCGCTGTACACGCTCAAGGCCTGTTTCGACTTCTCGCACGCGGCGACGACGCCGAACGACGTGCTCGGCATCGCCTCGCTGCTGACCTACGCGCTCGTCGTCGTCGTCTGCATCAAGTACGTCGGCTTCATCATGAAGGTCGACGACGACGGCGAGGGCGGCATCCTCGCGCTGCTCGCGCGATTGACGCAGGCGCGCTCACAGCACGGCGGGATGCCGCCGGCCGTGACGCCGCTGACGATCGTCGTGATCGTCGGCGCGGCGATGCTGCTCGGGGACGGCATCATCACGCCGGCGATCTCGGTGATCAGCGCGGTCGAAGGTATCAACACGGTCTCACCCGCGGCGCAACCCTTCGTCGTCCCGGTCTCCGTCGGCGTGCTCGCTAGCCTCTTCTTGCTCCAGTCGCGCGGCACGGACAAAGTGGGCGCGCTCTTCGGCCCCGTCATGGTGCTCTGGTTCGTCGCGATCGCGGCGTCGGGCATCGTCGGCATCGCCGCGCACCCGCAGGTGCTCGCGGCGCTCGATCCGCGCCGAGCTGCCGGCTTTCTCCTCACGCACGGGATCGGCGGCCTGCTCGTCCTCGGCGGCGTGGTGCTCGCGGTGACGGGCGTCGAGGCGCTGTACGCCGATCTCTCCCATTTCGGCCGGCCACCGATCGTGCGCGCCTGGTACGTCATGGTCTTTCCCGCGCTGCTGTGCAACTATCTCGGCCAATCGGCGCACGTGATCGTCGACCCCTCGGCGCTGAAGAACGGTTCGTTCTACGCGCTGACGCCCGGGTGGACATTATATGCCATGCTCGCGCTCGCGACGTGCGCGACGGTCATCGCCTCGCAGGCGCTGATCTCGGGGGCGTTCACGCTCGTGAAGCAGGCCGTCGCCTTGAACCTCGCGCCGCGCGTCCGCGTGACGCACACCTCGAACGAACGCGAGGGCCAGGTCTTCATTCCGGTCGTGAACATCCTGCTCGCGATCGGCTGCATCGCGCTCGTGCTGACCTTCCGGTCGAGCGATCATCTCTCCGCCGCCTATGGACTCGCCGTCTCGATGACGATGCTCGCGACCTCGATCGCCTATCACGCCGTGCTGGTGCGCGTGCTCGGCTGGAACCAGGCCGTCGCCGGCCTCGTGCTCGCCGGCTTCGTCGTGGTCGACGGCTCCTTCGTCCTCGCGGGGCTACCGAAATTCATCGATGGCGGATACGTGCCGATCGCGATCGCCGTCGCCGTCGGCATCATCGCGACGACGTGGCTCGAAGGGCGGCGTTGCCTCATCGCCGAGTTGAAATCGCAGTCGACGCCCGTAGCGGAGGTGGCGCGCGATCTGCACGAGGTCCACGATGCGACGGCGACGATGGTCTTCCTCACGAGCGATCCGGAGGCCGTGCCGTTCTTCGCGCATCACCAGTGGATTCGGAACCGGGCGAAGGAAGAGCGACTCGTGCTCCTGACATTCAAACGCCAGAACCGGCCCTACGTCCACGAGCGGGAACGGGTTCACGTCGACCGGTTCGGTCCGCACTTCTTTCGCGTGACCGCGCTCGTCGGCTACATGGAATTGCCACGTATCCAGCCGATCCTCGCTGCCTGCGGAGCCGCCGGCCTGCACATCGACGATGAGGACACGTCGTTCTTCTACACGGATGCGAAGATCGAGCGTGCGAGCCGCGATCCGCTGCCGTCGTGGCAGCGCGAACTCTACCGGTTTCTCGCGCGCAACGCCCATCCGCTGCCGGACGATCTCGAGATCAAGGCGGAGCGCCGTATCGAGCTCGGCGTCACCGTCGGCATCTGAAGCCTGGGAGCACGCACAGCACGAGTGGCTCGAGGGGCGCGTTCTCTACATATGAACAAGATGCTGCTCCTCGACGGCGCGCTCGCCGCTACGTTTTCGATGTCCGCCGCCGTTTCGGCGCAGAACTACTCTGGGCCGTACGGCAACAATGGGTCTTACGCCCGGCAGGACGGCGGGGTCGTGGAAGCCGTGCGGTCGGTGAACCTGCGCGACGACCAGCAGCGTGCGATTCGCGACATCCTGCGTTCGACGAACGGCGACCGGCGCGAGGCGGTCCGGCAGATCGCCGGCGTTCTCGACGACGGCCAGCGTCGCACGTTCTTCGCAGCGCTGCGGAACGACCAGAACGGCGGCTACCAGAACGGCGGCTATCAGAACGGCGGCTACCAGAACGGCGGCGGCGACCGTGATGACCGGAACGGCGGCTACCGGAACGGAAACGGCACGGTCGGCGTGGTCGACTCGTTCAACGCGTTCGACCTGCAGCTGCGGAACGGGACGCACGTCCGGCTGCACCAGGGGACGGTCATCAATCCCACCGGCACGACGATCCAGCCCGGCGAGCGCGTCTCGGTCCGCGGGCATTTCGATTCGAACGGCACGCTCGAGGCGGATCGCATCGACGTCAATCCGGGCCGCTTTCGAAACTGACCCGAGCCGGGGACCTCCGAGCGCCCGCGGCGAAGGAACGCCGATGAACCTTCGTCGCCTCTCCGTAGCGGCGCTCGTCTTCGCCGGGGCGGGAGCCACGGGTCTCGCGACTTCCACCTCCGCGAGCGCCGCGACCCTGCCGGCCGCGCCGGGGGCGCCCGCCGCGTCGTTCGATGTCGGGACGCTGCATGTGGACCGGTACGGCTCCGGTGCGGACGCGGTCGTCCTCGTGCCCGGGCTCGGATGTGGCCCATGGGTCTGGTTCGGAGCGATCCCGCATCTCGTTGCGTCGCACCGGGTCTACGTCGTGACGCTGCCGGGTTTCGCCGGCCGGCCGGCGCAGACGGCGGTCGCAGGACAAGTATTTGCCACAACCGAGCGCGACCTCGAGGGCGTCATGGACCGGGAGCATCTGAAGGCTCCGGTGCTCGTCGGCCATAGTCTCGGCGGATCCATCGCGATCGGCTTCGGCGAACGCTACCCGGCGCGGGCGCGCGCGATCGTCTCGGTCGACGCGTTGCCGGTCCAACTCGCGCTCGCGTATCAGCCGTCGGACGAACTGAAGAAACAGGCGGACTCGGCCGCCGTCAGCTTCGGCGCGCTCGCATCGCCCGAGCAAACACGCGCGTACCAGATGCAGAACGTAGCGACGACGGGAGCGCTCGACGCGGGCCAGTTCGATCAGATCTTGACGCACGAACTGGAGAGCGATCGCGCCACCGTGACGGCGGATCTGCGCGAAGATCTCGAGACGGATCTGCGGCCGGCCCTTCCGAAGCTGACCGCGCCGCTGCTCGTCGTCGTACCGTACGATCTTGCCGACAATTCGACACCACCCGCGGTGCAGCCGCCGATCGTCTTCCAACAGTCGCAAAAAGTTGCCGCATACCGCGCGCTGCTCGCCGGAGCGCCGCACGCGACGCTCGTGCCGATCGCGCCGGCCCGTCACTTCGTGATGATCGACGCGCCGCAGGCGTTCCAAACGGCGCTCGACGCCTTCATCGCGCAGCACCCGCCGGCGTCGACATGACGACCACGTACGCCGCAACCGCGGCTCGCATCCTCGACACCGCGACGCACGCCGGCGGAGCGTATGCGGACGTGCAGTTCTGGGAGTCCTCCGGAGATACGGTCTCGGTGCAGAACGGCGTCGTACGGACGGTCGACCGCACGAGTTCGACCGGCTACGGCATCCGCGTGCTCGTCGACGGTTCGTGGGGCTTCGTCGGGAGCGACCGTTTCGAGCCCGCCGCCCTCGACGCCGCCGCCGTGCGCGCGGTCGCAATCGCGAAGGCCGGCACACGCGTGGCCGGGCGCCTGCGCGCCGTGACACCGACCGAGTCGTACGTCGACACGTTCGCGACGCCGCTCGAGATCGATCCCGCCACGGTCGGCCTCACGGAGCGCACGAATCTGCTTCTCGCGGCGGAGAAGGCGCTGCACGTCTCGCCGCGGATCGTCCTCGGCTACGCGTACGTGAATCTATGGGAGACGCGCAAGTCGTTCTTCTCGACCACCGGCAGCGCGATCGAGCAGCGGATCGTCCAATCGGGCGGCGGCGTCGGCTGCAATGCGGTCGGTCCGAACGGCGACGCGCAGCAGCGCAGCGGTCCCGGCGCCGGTAGCCAATATCAGAGCGGCGGGTGGGAGGTCGTGAAGGGAGCAGATCTCGTCGAGAATGCGGCGCGTTACGGCCGCGAAGCCGTTCTGCTCACGGACGCGCCGGTGCTGGCGAAGTCGCGCACGGCCTTGATCGTGACGGGCAACATCTTGAACTTGCAGATGCACGAATCGGTCGGTCACGCACTCGAACTCGATCGCAGTCTCGGCTGGGAGGCGAACTTCTCCGGCGTCTCGTGGGCGACGCCGGAGCAGGTCGGCAAACTCCGGTACGGAAGCGATCTCATGAACGTTTATGCTGACAACACGCTGCCAGGCGGCATGGCAACGGTCGGTTATGACGACGAGGGCGTCAAGCCCGTGCGCGTGCCGCTCATCGAGCGTGGCATCTTGAAGGCGTTTCTGTCATCGCGCGATACGGCGATGCAGGCGGCTCTGCCGCGGACGGCCTCCGTTCACGCGGAGAGCTGGTCCGCCGTGCCGATGGTGCGGATGTCGAATATCGTGCTCGCGCCGGGCTCCGGCACGCTCGAGGAGATCGTCGCCGAGACGCAGGACGGCGTCCTGATGGACGGTATCCGATCGTGGTCGATCGACGATCACCGCCTGAACTTTCAGTTCGGGCCCGAGATCGCGTGGGAGATCAAGCGTGGCAAGCGCGGCCGCATCTTCCGCAACCCGACGTACGTCGGTGTGACGCCGGCGTTCTGGGGCTCGCTCGACCGCGTTGCCGGCGCCTCGGAGATGGTCGTCTACGGGACGCCGAACTGCGGTAAAGGCGAGCCCGAACAGTCGGGCCGCACCTCTCACGCGTGCTCGCACGCACGCTTCGCGGACGTGCTCACGGGAGTGAAGGCGAATGGCTGAGGCGCGCGCGGAGCGGGCGCTCGCGCTCGCGAGCCGGTTGCTCGCGCTCGTGACGGGCGCGGATCAGGCGAGCGTCGCCGTCACGATCGCGGAGAGCGCGTATTCGCGCTATACGCACGACTACGTGACGCAGAACCTCGAGCGCGCGGAGACGACCCTCACGCTGACGTTCGTCAAAGATCGGCGCATGGGTTCGGCGACGACCGGCGACACGACGGACGACGGCTTTCGCGCGCTCGCCCGCCGCATGGCCGAGAGCACGGCGCGGCTGCCGGTCAATGAGGAGTTCGTGTCACTCGCGACGATGGCGAAGATTCCGGCCGGAGCGAAGAGTTCGTTTGCCGCGACGGTCGATGCGACGCCGGATGCGCGGCTCGACGCGCTGCAGCCCGTCTTCGCGCGGATGCGCGCGTCGAACATCTACGCCGCAGGCTACGTCCGCACGGAGCATAGCGCCTATGCGGTCGCGAACTCGCTCGGCGTTCGCGCCGCGTGGGAAGGCTCGAGCAGCGGCATGGAGGTCAAGGCGATCGCGCCGCAGACGAGCGGCTTTGCCTCGGAGTTCAACCGCGATTTCACGGCGATCGACTTCGCCGCGCTCGCCGAGCGTGCGGCCGGCAAGGCGACGGTCTCGCCCGTTCCGGAGGATCTCGCGCCGGGAACCTATACGGTCATCCTCGAGCCGCCCGCGCTCGTCGATTGCATCAACAATCTTTACTATGGCTTCGATCTCGGCGCCGTGCGGGAGAGCCGCGATTCGTGGCTGATCGGCCGGCGCGATACGGCGCTCTTCTCACCGAACGTGACGATCGTCGACGACTGGTCCTATCCGCTCCTCGCGAACGCACCGTTCGCTTCGGACGGCGCGCCGACGCAGCGCGTCTCCCTGGTCGAACGCGGCGTCCCGAAGAACGACGTCTCGTCGACATATCTCGCCAATAAATACAAGACGAAGCCGACCGGCCACGACGGCTATCCGACGAATGCCGTCGTGATGCCGGGCTCGAAGTCGCGCGAGCGGCTGATCGCGGAGACCGAGCGCGGGATTCTCGTCTCGCGCACCTGGTACACGCGGCCGGTGAACTCGCACGACGCGACGATCACGGGCCTGACCCGTGACGGCGTCTTCCTGATCGAGCACGGCCGATTGACGAAATCGCTCAAGAACTTCCGTTTCTTCACTTCGCTCTTGGTCGCGCTCGCCGACGTCGAGTTCAGCGACCGGCTCGTGCTCGCCGAGTCGAGCGACGCACCCGGCTTGCTCGCCGTGCCGGATGCGAAGATCGCGAAGTGGACGTTCAGTTCGCAGGCGTCGTTCGCTTGAAGGAGACGTCATGGACCGTCGACATTTTCTAACCATCACGTCGCTCGCGAGCGGCGCCCTCGTCGCCGGGCGCACGACGTTCGCGCTCGCCCGGACGTCCGACGCGCGCGTCACGCTCGTCGTGCGGGGCGATCGGCAATGGATGGGTCGCGCGACGCACCGTTGTAGCGGAGCGCGCCGTCCGCTCCGCTATGCCGGCTTCGATCCCTCATCGCTGACATGAAAGAGCCCCGCCGGTAAGCGGGGCCGAAGTGGTGGAGGTGTGCGGAGTCGAACCGCAGACCCCTTACATGCGAAGCAAGTGCTCTACCAGCTGAGCTACACCCCCACGGGCCGACCAACGCAGATACGGGGCCGACCGAACCGATCCTTCTAGTGCGGCGCTCCGAGATAGGGGAAGCTCTGCAGCATCAGGTTCTTGCCGTTGCAGGCGACGTTATCGTTCGTTGCGTTCGGCGTACCGGCGCGGCCGTCGAGCTCTTTGCCGTCGTCCGGAGCGAGCGCGGCGCTTGGGATCGCGGCGCCGAGCGCCGCGCTCAAGAGTCCGCGACCAGCATCGTCCGTCAGGGCGCGACCACCGAAGAGGCCGGCGCCGGCACGCGTCGTGCACGAGACGTTGAGCGTGCCGCCGAGCTCCGTACCGAGAAAGCTCGCATCGCCGCTCTGCGTCAGATCGGCGACGAGCACGTCCGGCACGAGCACCGCGTCGTTATTCGTCGTCGTCGATGCGTTCGCCGCGGCGCCGACGACGGCGCTCGAACGCCCGAAGCCCGTCATGAACGTCGTGATCTGCGGCGTGAGATTCGTATAGTCGGAGCCGGGCGCGAGACGGACGAGCGTGTCGTGCTGCGCGTAAGGTGAGAAGAAGGCGATCGAGCCCTTTCCGAGCCGATCGATCTGCTTGAATTGCAGATTCGCGCCGGTCGAACTCGAACCGCCGAGGGTCGGGTCGTTGCTGCAGCCGCCGAGCGGCGCCGCGATCAGCGTGGCGCCGAGAGTGAGCAGAGCGAGACGCATGGACGGGAACCTCACGAGCCGGTCGTCGTGCTCGTGGTCGCCCAGAACGCGACCTTTCCGAGCGAGCCACTAGCGGGGGTCAGAAACGACTTCGGAAATTCGGCGACGATCGAAAGCACGTTCGTCGCGGCGTAGAAGTCGGAGCCGGGATTGGTGAAGCCGCCGGGACAGCTGCCGTTGCCGGTGCCGGGCAGGCAGCCCGCGGTCGTGGCGCCGCGCTGGCGGTCCGGGAAGATCTTGAAGTACTGCGCTTGGTCGAAGAAGTTCGGATCGGCGCGCACCCCCGTGAAGATCGTGATGCCGTTGCCGCCGCTGAACGTCGTGTTGATCGGGCCGGTCGCGACGGCCGCACCACCGCCGAGCAGCGTCGTCGTCGCTCCCGTTGCGATCGGCGCGCCGAGGCCGTAAAAGAGGATCTGCTGCGAATTGTTGCCAGGCGCGCCGACGGAGAACTGCATCACGAGATCTTCGACCGGTCCCGACCCGACGGACTCGGCGTTCGGATACTTCCGATCGAACTTCATCGTGTAGAGCACGGTCTGATCGAAGAAGTAGGTGCCGAGGCCGGAGCCCGCCGGAATGCCCGGATACACGTCCATCACGGCGACCACGTTCTGGCTATTCGTCGGACTCGGGAAGAGGTAGACGTCGGCGATGTCGGCCGCCGGTTTGTTCACGACGGTCGTCGTGGTCTGATAGGCGAGACCGTGGGCAGGTCTTCCGTGGGCGAAAAGCGCGGCGACGAACACGGTCGTCACCGCGGCAACGCTACCGAGCGTACGTGCGAACTTCATGACCCCGGAACATACGCCCGCGACGTCTCAGAGTCCCGCGAGCCTCGCGCGCGCGTCGTCGGCATACGTCTCGTGGAACTGCGGATTGAGCGCGAGCGCCCGTGTGAAGCGGCGCTTCGCTTCGGTTTTGTCGCCGAAATGCAGCGCGATCGCACCCGCGTGATATTGCATGACCGAGTTCTCCGTGTCGAAGCGGATCGCGCGCGCGATGCGCGTCCGGGCCTCGTCCCAGCGGCCGTCCATCGCGGCAGCCCACGCGAGCGTGTCTTCGGTGAAGATGTCGTCGCGCACGGCGAGCTCGCGTTTCGCGATCGCGTACGCGTCGGCCGGATAGAGCCCGTGATCGCTGTAGTAGATCGCTAGGAGCCGATCGGAGATGTGCTGCGCGTTCCCGATGCGTTCGACCGCGCGGATGAGATCGTTCGTGCGTGCGGAGGCGGCGGAATCGCCGAGCGCCTTCTGCGCATCGGCTTCGTAGCCGAGCGTCTCCGGATACGGAATGATGTTCGCCGAGAACTGCGCGTCCTTCAGGCAGTCGCTCCAGCGGTGCAGCGCGCACTCGAAGCGTGCCTTCGCGCGCGAGGCGTCGACGTCGTTCGGAAAGGTCGCGAGGGCCTGCGCTTCGTCATCGAGCGCCGCGTCGTTGTCGCCGGCCTCGAACGCGAGTTCGCCGGAGCGAAAGTAGAACCAGGAACGAGACTGCGCGTATGACGCGAACGCGCTATTCGCGTAGGCGGTCGGCCGCTCGAAGAGCGTTCGCGCGTCGGCGAGGTCGCCGGTCAGCTCTTCGTAGCGCGTGCGGAACGTATCGGTCGCGAGCTCGTACGGCGCGGAGGGCGGCAAACGGTCGAGGATGTGTTTCGCCGCGGCGTACCGCCCGAGTTCGAGATCGAGCGAGCCCTCGCGCACTAGCATCGGCACGTCGCCTGGATCGTAGCTCTCGATGTGTTTCGTGATCGCGAGAGCTTCTTTGAAACGGTGGAGCGTGAGGTCGACGCCGGCCAGTTCGGCCTCGGCTGGAAGGTTGTGACGCGGCATCACGGCGAGCGACTTCTTTGCCATCGCCTCGGCGCGGAAGACATCGCCGATATCGCCCTGCTCGCGGTAGCGTTGCAGATACTGCTCCGAGAGTATACGCGGCATCATCATGTCACCCGGATGGTTCTCACGCACGCCGCGTTCGTAGATCGCGACATACTTCCCGCGGTCCAGGTAGTCGCGCGAAACGGGCGCGTACGTCGGCAGCGCGGCGATCCGTGCGGCGGCGATGCGGCGGTTTACAAAGCTCGGCCAGAAGATCAGCGCGCCGATGACGAGGGCGCCGATGACGATGGGGAGGATCGTACGGAGCTTGAACATCTGTCGTTACCGTGAACGGGCGACGCCCTCCGGTCACGCGACCGGAAGGCGTCGTCGCGAGCGAGTGGTTAGTGGGGCGCGATCAGGTACGGGAACGTATTGTTCGTGAGGACCTTGGGCGCGAGATTCTGCGTCGACAGGCAGGTATTCTCTTCGTTGTCCTCCGGCGCGAGGCCGAGCGCCGGCAGCGTGCCGCCGAACAGGATCCCGAGCTCGAGATTGATGACGTCGTCGTTCGGAGCACGTCCGCCGAAGGCGGCGCCCTTCGTCACTTCCGAGCTGAGGAAGTAATATGGATCCGCGCCCGACGGCGGCGATCCATTCAGGTTGACGAGATACTCGTCGGGATAGAGCACCGACGCGAGCGTCTTGCCGTAGTCGGATCCCGTAGTTCCGGCCGCCGTGTTCGGCGCGCGGAGGAAGTCTTCCGTCGCGGGGATGTCTTTTTGGAGTGTCGCGTCGTTGTAAGGTTCCGCCGCATTCGAAGCCTTGTGGTCGTTGAACGGCTCGAAGACTTCTTTGACGACCGGGCGCGAAAGACGCTCGATCTGGTTATACACCACCGACTGCGGTGAGGCAGGCGATGAGGCAGGCGACGATGGCGTGGATGAGGCAGGCGACGATGGCGTGGATGAGGCAGGCGACGATGGGAACGGCTGCGGGGGCGTGCCGTTCGTGCTATTGCAGGCGGCGAGGCTGAGTCCGAGCGTCGCGGCTGCGAGGGTGATGATGCGCTTCATGCGTCCTGCTCCTAGCTCTGGACCGTGCTTGAGCTGGTCGTCGCCCAAACGTGGATGTTGGCTTGACCATTCGAGATCAGCAGCGATTTCGGAACTTCGATCGCGAGCGTCTCGACGTTGAATCCGCCGGCGAAATCGTTCAAGGTGTTCGACGAAGCACCGGTCGAGCACGCGTAGCTGCCGAGGGTCGGTGCGTACGGCGCGCCGCCGGCGGTCGCATTCGTCGTCGACATCGTGTTGCGCGTGAAGCCGTTGAACGATGGCATTTTGACGCGGGTGCTGGCCGTGTCATAGGGAGGAGCGATCGTCGCCGCGGTACCGGTGTTGTCGCCGTTGAACGGCGTGCCCGGGCCTGGCGGGTCGTCCTGGGAGGTGTGGGCCTGGAAGTTGCGATCGCCGAGGAACGTGAAGAAGGCGAGCAGGTCGAACGAGAACGGGTCCGCGCGCGGGCCCGCGAAGACCATCGCCGGTTGTCCGTTGATCGTGACCGCTTCCTGTGCCGTGCTCGGGTTGAACGGAATCGTCGCCGTCTTGGCGACGAGGGTGTTCTGCGTGCCGACCTCCATTGGGGTAGCGGGGCCGTAGACGCTGATCTGCTGGGTCGCGGCGGTCGTACCCGAAGCCGTGAACTGGATCACTTCATCTTCTTTTTGGCCCATCGGGTCGTGAGAGATCTTGAACTGGTAGAGCAGGGTCGGATCGAACGTGTACTTGTCAACGAGGCCCATGCCCGCGGGCGTCAGCGGTGCCGTGTTCATGGCAAGAACGACGTTCGCCGGATTGCTCGGCGAGGGGAAGACATAGACGTCGGTGATGTCGGCGGTCGTGTTGTGGCCGACACTGGTCCCGAGGTTGTACGTGTCCTGGTGGTCCGAGCTCAGCGCCGGATGCGATAGGTAGAGTGCCGAGGCAACGAGCGCCGCTACTGCGACGCCGGTCGTCCCGATGAGACGCGATCGTTTCATCTAGAGGTTGTCTCCTCGTGGTGCGGTGCGATTAGAACGGGATGCCGTGTCGCCCGTTCGCGTCGCAATGAAGACGTACGCGAAAACGGCCAGGAGCGCACCGACGATGAGGCCGGTGACGGCGATGTCCGGGATCGGGGAGTGCCAGCCGAGGACCTGTCCCAGCTCGTAGCCGGCGACGAGGAACGCGACGATCGTGACCGACCAGATCCAGACGCGCATCGTTGTCGGAAGCACGCTGGAGCGAGCGGAGACGAGACGATGCACGATCACGCTATCGAACGTGTCCGTGACGATCATGCCGAGGCTGAAGACCGCGCCGATGGCGAGGCCTCCGATCCATCCGGATCCGGCATCGAGGGCGAGCGCCGCCGCAGCGATCTGACTCGAGGTCTCGAAGCCGAATCCGAAGAGGAAGCCGACGGGCAGCGCAACGAGCGCGCTCTTGCCGGCGAGAAGACGGCGGGGAAGCATCCGGGTCTTGTACCCGGTCATCGTCGTGCGCCCGAGCGCGAGCTGACGAAGGTTCATCACGCCGATGAGCAGGAGGACGGCGATGCTGATCCACGTGCCGATCGTCTCGATGCGATCGTGATAGGCACCGAACGACGCGCCGAGGAGACCGACGAGCGCCGCGATCGCGAGCACCATGACGGAGTGGCCGAAGGCGAACAGCGTCCCGACGAAGCGGCTGAGCAGCGGCTGCTTCGTGAAGGAGCTGCGCGTCAGATTGTCGATCGCGGCGATGTGATCGGGATCGGCGCCGTGACGTAATCCGATGAGGAACGCGGCGGTCGCGCCGAGGAGGAACGGCGTCGCGGTCATGCGTTCACCGCGCGGCGTGCCGGCTGATGCGAGAAGGCGAAGCCCGCGATCGCGATCGCCGTGACGAGGCTGATCAGCAGCGAGGAGACGCGGACGCCCTGTTCGACAAAGCCTTGCCCCACCATGACGGCGCCGATCGTGCCGATCGCGACCGCCGAGACGAGCGGGCCGTATTTGACGAAGCGTTCGAAGCCTCTGCGACGCTGCAGGAAGGCGGCGCCGCGGACGACCGCGATGCCGAGACCCGTGAGCGTGCCGGCGAGGCCGAAGCTGAACGCGATCACGACGATGACGCCGAAGACGACCTTGTCGAGGGCCACCGCGGCGAGCAAGACGACGAGGGCGGCCGGGCACGGCGCGATGCCGCCGCTCATCGCGGCCCACACGGTCGGGCCGAACCTCAGGGGCGCGGAGCCCGGAATTTGATGTGCGCGGGCGTGCTCGTCATCCGTCATGGTCGCGTGGTCGTGGCCGTGTCTCTCGCCGTCGCCGTGATCGTGCGCGGAACCGGCCGCGTGCAGCGCATCGTGAGAGGCGAACGCCTTGCGCGCCAGCTCCTCGTCGCTCGAGAGGGCCTCCGCGACCGTCGCGTGATGATGCTCGCTCAGCGTGTGGACGTGCGGATGGGCGTGAGCGTGGGTGCCGTCGTGGTCGTGGCCGTGGGCGTGTTCGAGCGGCCGCATCGAGACGACTTGCCGCTGAATCGAGCGCGCGCCGATGACGGCGATCGCGATGCCCGAGATCAGCGTGATCCACGGGTAGATCCGGTCCGGGACGAAAGCACCCTTGAACGTCTCGATCGCGATGCCGAGGCCGACGACGCCGATCGTGTGCGCGACCGTGAGGGCGCCGGCGAGGATCGCCGCCTGCGAGACCGTGGCGCGCGCACCGACGAGCGAAACGGCGAGCAAGGTCTTGCCATGCCCGGGCTCGAGTGCGTGCAGGGCGCCGAGGAAGACCGCGACCATCAGCGTGAAGGCGACGAGCTTCCAATCGCCCGTGCCCTTTGCGAGCAGATCCGAGAGCAGATTCGAGCGGACGGCGGAGGGAGCGGGGTTGGCGGCAGCGGCCGTTTGCGTCGATGCGAGCACCTGCGCCGTGACGCGGCCCGTGGCCGAGAGGTCGGCGAGCACCGCGGTGCGATCGGGCGGCGAGCCGAGCAGATTATTGGGATATGCCGTCAGCTCGTGCGTCGGTTCGGTCTGCGGACGCACGAGGGCGTCCTTCCAACCGAGCCGATCGGCGTACGTGCCGTCACTATACGAAAGATGGTGCGCGCCGGGCGTCAGAGCCGCAGCGTACGTGGCGACGAGATAGAACGTCGGCAGACCGCCGGCACCGGGCCGCGTGCTCGCGGCGGTCGAGACGACGTGCAGCGCCGCCGGTACGCCGTCGACACTGAGGGCCAACTGCGGAAGCAGGCTCACGGCACGATCGTGTCCCCAGGCGGCGATCCCGCCGGCGTCCAGCTTCCCGCTCGGCGAGCGTTCGCGCATCTCGGAGTAGGTCGGAATCTCGGCCATGTCGAGCACGTACCGAACGTCGACCGAGCCGGAGCGCACGGTCACTTCACTCAAATGATTGATCGTGAAGTTGCCGAGGGGATGCGCGAGAGCCGCCGCCGTCGTAGCGACGAGCCACAGGGCGAGCATACTCGCGAAACGACTGAAACGAAGCAATGAACCCCCGTACTGCATACGATATCTGGTCGAACCTCTACCCAAAATCGTAGACGTTGTCTACCGGCACAACGTGCCTTGCTACGGCTTGGATTGCGAAGCGCTCTCAGAGTTCCCGAGCGGTGACGACGAGATAGCGGTCCTCGCCCAAGTGTTCGAGGAAGCCCGCGCTTGCCAAGGCCTGCAGGACCTCCGTCATGAGCGCGCGTTCGTTCTTGTTCGGCATGCCGGCCCAGCGCAAGGCGAGATCGCCCGCGACGAGGATCTCGCCCGGCACGAGCAATCGCTCGACGAATGCCTGCGAGAGGTTGAGTCGCTCCATCCGACGCGCGACGCCCGCGAGCGCCTCGTCGAATGCCGCGACGGTGGGGGCGACGGGAGGCTCCTCCGCTTCGGGCGCGTCGCCGAAGCGGAGCATGGTCGGAGCGGTCTCCCCGATCGGCAGGAAGGGAGAGGCGAGGCCGTCGGTCTCGGGGGTGGCGTCGTGCAAGGCGACGCGGTCGCGGAGCGACCCGAAGAGGCGTACGCTGAGCGACCGCGTCGCATCGCTGAAGCTGCGCCGCGCCTCCGGCTCCTCGGGCGCGGCGCCGTCGGAGGGCGCGTGCTCCGGGGCGTCGTGAGCGACGATGATCGAATCGTGTCCCGTTGCGGCCGGCTTGCTCTCCGGGATCGTGACACGTTCTTGTGGCGGGATGCTCTCGGGGAGCGCGACTGGCGGCGGCGGCGGCGGCGCGGCCGGCAGCGAGCGCAGCGCCGGAACGGACGACACGTCGGCGGAGAGCGTGAGCCGCGGCGCCGCCCGGACACCGACGATCTGGGGCGCGAGCGAGAGCAGCCAGTCCGTCACACCCGGCAGCTTCTCCCCAAGCGCGACGACGGCCGTCTGCCAGGGCACGCCGTTCACGACGTCCGGCCGCGTCGTGAAGGCATCGTAGATCCGCCGCGCGACGTCGTGCGGCGAAGCGGCGAGGGGCCCGGGCGGTCCGGAGAAGCCGGCGCGCGTCATGAACTCCGTCGCGACGGCGCCGGGATCGACGTACGTGACGGCGACGCCGTGCGGTCGCAGATCACCGCGCACGATGCGCGTGAAGTTGCGGACCGCCGCCTTCGCCGCGGGGTACGCGCCGAGCGAATTGACGGGGATGCGCGCGACGCCGCTGCCGACGAAGAAGACGTGGCCGCGGCGCTCGAGGAGCGCCGGAAGCGTCTCGCGGAGCAGCGCGAGCGGCGCGACGACGTGCGTGTCGACCTGCTCGCGCAGGGCGTCGTCGGATTGCTCCGAGATCCGGCCTACGGCGACGCCGCCCGCATTGTTGACGAGAATGTCGATACGCCCGAAGTGCGCGAGCGCCGCGCGGGCGATCGTCCGTGCGGCGCCGCGTTCGGTGACGTCGATCGCGAGCGTGGCGATCGAGCCGATCGCGCCGTCGACGTCTTCCTGCAGGCGGTCGAGGCGCTCGGAGCGCCGGCCGACCGCGAAGACGTCGAAGCCGCCGCGTGCCGCGCGCTCGGCGAGGGCCAGCCCGATGCCGGAGGACGCGCCCGTCACGATGACGACGCGTCTCGATCTCACGGCGCTGCCGAGTGCGGGGTACATCCAGCCACGATTAGGTCGGGCGGCCGTCGTCCCTGCGGCTTCGGCTCACGCGTACGCCGCGAGATAGTCGCGGTAGGCGGCGGACGTCGCCTCCGGCAGCGTCGCGTAGTACGCCCGCTCGTCCAGTCGTAGCGGCGCGTCGTGCGCGGCGACGAGGCGCCGCTCCCGAGCGATGCGCGCGAGGGCTTCGGCGACGGGCTTCTCCGAACCGTCGGCACGCACGATACCGAAGCGCAGTTCGTGCGGCGCACGATCGAACGGCGGCTCCGTCGCCAGGGCCTCGGCATAATCCGACCAGCACCACCACAGCGCTCCGAGCGCGCCCCGCGCGTGCAGCCGGTCGATCGTCGCGGCCGCGTACGTCGCCATCTCGCTCTCGTCGAGGCAGGCGTACGGCGCCGCCGACGGATCGCGTGTCGCCGCCTCGCCCGGCCCGGGCGCGACTTCGTCCGGAAGGGCGACGCGCTCAAGGACCGAGTGCGTGCCGGGCGGACACGCCGGGTTACCGAGCTCCGTGAAGAAGAGCGGCTTCCGCGCGAACGACGCCGCGAGCGCACCGAGGAACGGCACGACCTCGACGTCGAGCCGGCCGCGTGCGAACTCGGAGTAGACCGAATAGCCGTGCATCGAGACGAACGCCCACGGCTCGGCGATGCTCGAGGGCCGTAGCGCCCGGTCGCGCGTGAGGTCCTCGCCGTGGATACCACCCGTCGCCGGACGGTTCGAGGCGGCGTAGAGGTCGTGCGTCAGCGCCGCGCTCCAGTGCGCCGCTTCGCGTTCGCTCGCCGGTGCGCGGACGTTTGAGAACTCGTTGCCGAGGTCCCACGCGAGCAGCGTGCCGTCGTCGCGCGCGCGCAGCCCGAGCCGCCGCGCGAACCAGCGCTGCGTCTCGAGCAGTTCGCCCGCGTACGGATCGCCGCTCCCGGACGGCGACTCCGCGCCGCCCGCGAGCGTACGGAAGCGCCCGGCCGGCACCGCTGCGTCGAGCGCCCAGGCCGGTAGCCAGTTCACGCCGCTCATATGACCCGTGAAGAGCGTCGGCATCGTGCGCAGTCCGTGCGCGGCGGCGCGCTCCATCACGCGATCGAAGCGGCGCAGCATCTCGGGTTCCGTCTCGAAGGGCTCCGGCTGAAAGGCCTCCCAATCGAGGAAGAAGCGCACGACCTCGAAGCCGAGCGCCCGCATGTGTGCGAAGTCTTCGTCGATCTCGCCGAGGTCGAAGCGCCGCCACATCTGCATCGCGGACGAACGCGGCCAGTAGTTGACGCCGATCCGGAACCGTTGCATGCGGGCCGCTTCCGCCGCACCGGAGATGAACCTCCGCACGGCCTGCGAAGATTCGCGAAATGGAACGTGCGCCGCGCGTCAGCATCATCATGGGCAGCACGTCGGACCTCGACGTCATGCAGGCGGCGGCGGCGACGCTGCGCGAGCTCGACGTCCCGCACGAAGTGCGCGTGATCTCGGCGCACCGGACGCCCGACCTGCTCTTCTCGTACGCCGAGACGGCCGCGGCGCGCGGCCTGCGCGCGATCATCGCCGGGGCGGGCGGTGCCGCGCATTTGCCGGGCATGACGGCCGCGAAGACGCTCTTGCCCGTGATCGGCGTGCCGGTGCGCAGCACCGCCCTCAGCGGCCTCGACTCGCTGCTTTCGATCGTCCAGATGCCGACGGGCGTGCCGGTCGCGACGATGGCGATCGACGGGGCGGCGAACGCCGCGCTGTTCGTCGCGCGGATGCTCGCCGTCGATGACGAGCCGCTGCTGCGGCGTCTCGCCGAGCGCGTCGCCGCGGCCGCCGCGCACGTCGAGGGCGATCAGCCGTGAGGACGATCGGCATCCTCGGCGGCGGCCAGCTCGGCCGCATGCTCGCCCTCGAAGCGAAGCGCATGGGCTACCGCGTCGCGACACTCGAGCCGCTGCCGGACTCGCCCGCGGGTCAGGTCGCTGACGAGCAGCTCGTCGCGAGTTACGACGATCTGCGGGCGATCGGCGAGCTCGGTGCGCGCAGCGACGTCGTCACCTTCGAGTTCGAGAACATTCCGCTCGGCTCGGTGCGCGCGCTCGAAGACGACGGCCGGCTCGTGCGGCCCGGTAGTGAAGTCTTGCGGATCTCGCAGGACCGCGCGCTCGAGAAGGCGTTCCTGCAGTCGATCGGCGCCCCGGTCGCGCCGGTGCTCGCGGTCGACGACCCGCGCGACCTCATGGCGGCCGTGGCACGCATCGGCTATCCCGCGGTCGTGAAGACGGCGCTCGGCGGTTACGACGGCAAAGGTCAGTGGGTCGCCGGGAACGACGACGAAACGCGCGCGTGCGCGGCGGAGGCGGCCGGCCGGCGGCTCGTCGTCGAGCAAAAAGTTGCCTTCGACTGCGAAGCGTCGATGATCTGCGCGCGGAGCGTCGCGGGCGACGTCGTCGCCTATCCGATTGGCGAGAACGTGCACGACCGCGGGATCCTCGCGATGACGATCGTGCCGGGCCGCGTGCCGCCGCGCGCCGCCGTGCGGGCGCGCGAGTTCGCGACGCGCGTCGGCGAGCGGCTCGGGATCGTCGGCACGTACGCGGTCGAGTTCTTCGTCTGCGGCGATGAGGTCTTGGTGAACGAGATCGCGCCGCGCGTCCACAACAGCGGCCACTACACGCTCGACGCCTCGCCGCTCTCGCAGTACGAAGCGCACGTGCGCGCGATCTGCGACCTGCCGCTCGTCGAGCCCGAGTTGCTGCGCGCCGCCGTCATGACGAACATTCTCGGCACGGGCGAGGGCGACGGTCTGCGCGGCATCGAGGAGCTGCTGCGCATCCCGAGCGTGCGGCTCCATCTGTACGGCAAGCGTCACGCCGCGGCGCGTCGCAAGATGGGTCACTTCACGGCACTCGCGCCGACGACGGACGAGGCGCTCGCGAAAGCCGAGCGCGCGAAAGCCGCGCTGCACTGGGCCCCGGAGGGCACGCACGTCCCCGTGACACGGCTTGGTTTAGGATGATTGTTCTGTCGGAGCTTGCGGGAAAATGGGCCGTGCCTTTCTGCGCACTCTGCAGAACGTCTACTTTGCGCGTGCGTCTTCCGGCGAAAACAGCCGCGGGAAAAGATCTTCGGCGAGGTGTTGTGGAAAACGGAGCGAGAGCGCTCCTTTCGACGTTTCGGATGCGAGCAGCCCGAGCTCGATCGATTCGGCAACGGCGCGTCTTGCCGACCGTTCCGATAGCCCCGTGATGCGTCTCGCTTCGCCACGCTCGAACTTTCCGCGAATCGCCGCCTCGACGAGAAGATCCGCGACCTCGCGACGGATGCGATCGTCACGCTCGACATAGCGTCGTAGACGGCGGGTGAGATTGTCGAGGTCGAACTGTTCGCTCATGAATCGCACTTGATCGAGCGCGACCTCGAGAAACCACGCGACAAACTCCGTCAGGGCCGAAAGCGAGAGATCTCCGCGGCCGTCGAGGTCACCGTATCGCGGCGCATCGGCTGCATCCATCAACGCCTTGTATTCCGTTCGATCGGCAAGCCCCCGAGCTAAGCCGCGTGAGATCGACCACAGACCGTGAGCGCCGATGCCGGAGCGATGACTCATCGCGTGGCTCATGAGACGGCTCACGCGGCCGTTGCCGTCCGGGAAGGGATGGATGTAGTTGAATCGATGATGTGCGACGGCGAACGCAATGAGACGCGCCGCGCGACCCATCGGCTCCAGCGTGAAACATCGTTCGAAATACTTCATGAATGGAGCGACGGATGCACTGCCTGGCGGAACGAGGCGTCCGACGACGACGTCCTGGAATGGATGCGCGCGGAACTCACCCGGCCGCAATGCGTAGGGTCCGTCTCGACCTTTGACCTCGAGCATCGCGGCGGGTCCTTCGGAATAGAACGAACGGTGCAGCCAGAGCGCGAACGCGGGCGATGCCGGTTCCCCGAGCTGACCACCCATGGATAAGCGATCGACCTCCGCTTGCACGCGAACGTGGGCGCGGGCCTCGATTTGGAGCTTGCGGCGCGATTCGTCGTCGGCGAGATCGCCCGCGAGCGCCCGCTCGATCTCGCGCGGACGGGTGTTGTGACCCTCGATGAGATTGCTGTAGTACGCATTCATGATACGCACGAGATCCGCGAGGCTCGAGGCGGTCCGGGGGTGCAGTGCACCGGCGAGCCGCTCCGCTGCCGCCGTCAAGTCCGCGATCGTATCGGAGACGCGAATCGTGACCGGATCCAAGCCCGTCGGCTCGATCCGTTGCACGTTTTCGATCACGGATTGGCCGATGTTTTTTCTTGAAAGACCGTCATGAGACGTAGGTTCGGGGGTGTTCTTACGCGTCCTTGGCCGATCGAGTGGCCGATGGGAGTGTATGGTCACGCTGCTGCGCTGTCGTCGGTGGGTTGATTGATGCAGACGCTTTGCGGTAACATAACGCGTCGCGGCTCGCCGGAAATAAGCCGATTGGGGATGTGCGCTGTAATTCGCTCGCATCACCGCGTGGGGCTGCCAACGATTTGCAGACTCAGCGCAACAGCCGACGCCCTCTGCGTACCGACCTCGGGAAAGGCCGCCGCGGTTATTTTTTAGAAAGACCGCGCAAGGATTTCGATTTATGAACGACACCCGCATACTCCCCCAAAAGATCGACGCATTCTTCCGGTCTTATGCTAGTGCTTTTGAGCAGCTAAACGCCGAGTCGATCGCTGATCATTTCACCTATCCAAGCCACATAACCAGCGCCGCTGCGGAAGTTGGTTTGCTACAGCTTACGTCTCGCGACGATTGTCTCGGTGCGGTGCGTCTCGTCGTAGAAGCTCACAGAATGCTCGGCACGCCTTCATTTACGATCTCGTGCCTGCAATTTGTGAAACTGGGGGAAAAGGTAGTTCAAGCGCATTTGCGCATAGACGTCGAGCTGCCCGGCGAGCCGTTGTATGACTTTGAGGCAATTTACTCGCTGGTGGAAACCAATGACGAATGGCGCATCGCCTCAATCGCGCACAATCAAATTCCCCGCCTTCAGGCATGTGTTACGCGGGCGCGCGAAGTGCGTTGAAGCGTGTGGGAACTTGTCAAGGGCTTTGACACTGGGCCCAGCAACGTCGTTGTGTACGTCACGCCGCTACGTCGCTGTATCGCCGTCTTGGGCGAGAACCGTATACGAACGTTAAACGGGATTTAGGAAGAAACCCTTAGCCTGCTCGAAGAAGCTTTTATCAAGGACTACCGTCGGCACTCACGGCCGTAATCGTTCGTGCAGAGCGATGGCCAGATTCTTCATAGCGTTTTCTTTTCCATTGCAAGTATCATTCGCAAGAAGCGCGTACCCCTCGTGATCTCTGAATAGAACGACCTGACTGGACATACCGAACGTGCCACCGCCATGCCATAACGCTCGAGAGCCGTCCAGCGTGCCCAGGTTCCAGACGAGTGCCTGACCGCTGTGGCCGTCACCCTCAATGGGTTCATGAGTCAGCATGATCTCAGGATCCGCTTCATCCAACTGCCATTCGACATATTTCGCCATGTCGCGGGGAGTGGAGTACAGGCCGTACGCCGCTCCAGCATTGCGGAGATGGTTAGGAATCAGGCGTCCGGCGGGACCGTAGCCGTTTACTAGTCGGGACTTCTCATTCGAGCTCAGCACGAAACCGGTAGAGCTCATCCGCAACGGCTGCAGGATCTGCTCTTCGAGCAATTTCTCGAAGGGTAGCCCATACACGTGTTCCAGTCCCCACCCGATCACTTTGAAGCCAAGGTTGGAGTATTTCTCTTTCATCCCCGGTTGGCTTCGCAATGCAACCTTGTGAAGCTCCTCGAGATAACGCGCCCGGTCGAAGCCAGATTCCCGTGTGATCAACTTGTAAGGCAGTGTTTCCGGATCGCGATGGGCGAACAGATCGTCGGTGTCGGGTAAATCTCGAGGGAGACCGGACGTGTGTGTGGCGAGACTCCGAAAAGTGATGGGACGTCCTTGCCATTCCAGTTTGGGGTAGTGCTCGGGAAGATATTGCCTGAAATCAGCATCAAGCTGCATGTGATGTTCAACGAGAGCCTTCGCCGCCAAAGCGCCGGTGAAGGTCTTGGTCACGGAAGCGATCTCATAGACGCTGTCTGTCGTTGGCTTCGTGCGAGTTGTGCGCGATGTCGATCCTAAGTTATAGAACCAGGCTTCTCTACGCCGAACGACTACGACCGACAAGCCGACGTGGCAGCCGTCCTGAAGAAATACCTGCATAATCCGGTCGACAACTGCATCGCGCCCTTCGCTTCGAACTGCTTTCTCCGGGGCGGGGCGAAGTGTCCTGGGCCTCACACAACGGTAGGATCCGCATCACGAGCACAAACGAAGCCACCCAACCCATAAGACAAGCCACATTCCGCGACAACACAATCATCCGAATTCCTCTTCGCCATTCGCCCCATGGCTTGGTAACCAGAAGTCGGCTTCACGCACCTGGAAACGGAAGTGCCCATTTGAGCCCGAGCGGCCGTTCAGCTTTGACCCCTGATTTGGTAAAATAGAGCAAGGTCGTCCTCCTCGTCGGCCAAACCGGATCATTCGGTCGTCGGTTGGGTCTGCGGCTTCGGCGGGAGCTCCGTGAAGGCCATCGGGCGGTCCCACCAGTCGTGCGCGCGCCAGCGTTTCTTGTCGTCGCTCGCTAGGGGCGGCTCGCCGAGGCGCAGCGCGTCGCGGTAGGCGCCGAGATAGCGGTCGATCATCCGCTCGCTCGAGAATTCGCGCTCGACGCGTGCGCGGCAGGCTCTGCGATCGAGTGAAGCGAGGTCGCGCGCGCGAGATACCGCGGCGTCGACGTCGCTGCAGCAAAAACCCGTCTCGCCGTCGACGACGATCTCGGGGATCGAGCCCATCCGTGCGCCGAGGACGGGCGTTCCGCAGGCCATCGCTTCGACGAGCGTCAGGCCGAAACGTTCGGGGCGCGTCGTGAAATGGACGAGCGCGAGCGCGTCGCCGAGCAGCTCGTTCCGCGCCGCCCGTTCGACCGGTCCGATGAAGCGCACCCGCTCACCGTCGACGTGCGGCAAGATGTGATCGCGGAAGTACGCTTCGTCCTGTGGGATGCCGGCGAGCACGAGTGGGAGATTCGCGCGGCGGGCGATCTCGATTGCGAGATGTGCGCCCTTCTCCGGATGGAAGCGCCCGAGGAAGACGAGATACGAGCCGGGCCGGTCGACGAACGTGAACTCCTGCGGGTCGATGCCGTTGTACGTCGTCGCGAGATAGTCGAGACCGGGATCGCGGTCCGCGTCGCTGATCGAACAGTAGAAGCTGCGCCCGGCTGCGGCATAGTAGGCCGCGAGGATCGGCGGGCGCGAAAACCCGTGGATCGTCGTCACGAGCGGCGGCGCGGCCGTCGCGAGCGCATAGGTTAGCGGCTTCCAATCGAAATTGTTATGGATCAGGTCGAAGTCGGCGGCGTGCTCGAAGCAGCGCGCGGCATGCAGGGCGCTGAAGACCTCGTCGTCGAGCCCGCGGTCTTCGCTGAGGGCGACCGGAATGACGCTGCGCAGCCGGGCGGACGTCGTCGAATTGCCGCTCGCGAAGAGTGTGACGTCGAGTCCGCGCGCGCGCATGCCCTCGCAGAGACTGGCAGCGATCTGCTCCCACGGGCCATAGCCGTGCGGTGGCGTCGGATAGGCGATCGAACCGACGACCGCGAGTCGCAGACCCCGCAGGTCGCGCGCTTCGTCGCGTTCGATCACCCGCGGTTCGGCGAGGCCGGCAGCTCGGCGATGATGAGGTGCGTCCGGTGGACGAGCGGATGCAGCCGCGTGCCGGTCGCCGCCGTGCGCCGGCTCGTGACGTCGTGCAGGGCCGCGGCCATCGCGTCGTAAACCGGGCCGGCCGTCGGTGCGGAGCTACTGCTGCGTAAGCGGCCGAGGAGCGCCGCGTCGCCCAGCGCCTGGACGTACGGCACTTCCTCGACGCGCCGCCGTTCGAAGCCGCCGCGGTCGAGCGACGCGCCGATCGCCGCGCCGTCGATGCCGAGACCCGCGATCGCGTGCGGGTCGCAGAAACGGTCGAGCAGATCGCCGAACGCGTCCGTGAACGGGTCGCTGCGTTCGAAGAGGTTCCAGACGAGCGCGATCCGGCCGCCGGGCCGCAGGAGCGCGGCGAGCGCGGCCGTCGATGCGTCGTCCGAGAACCAGTGGAACGCCTGGAAGGCCGTCACGAGCGACGCCTCTCCGCGCGGCAGATCATGCGAGAGCACGGAGCCCGGCCGGACGTCGAGGCCGAGCCGGGTCGCCTCCGCGCGCATGCCGGCATTCGGTTCGAGCCCGATCGCTCGCACGCCGCGCTCTGCGAGAAGTTGCAGCGAGATACCGGTTCCGCAACCGACGTCGATCGCGACGATCTCCGCGGGCGCGCCGAGGCCGGCGAGCACGGCGTCGATCGCGCCCGGCGGATAGGACGGCCGGAAGCTGGCGTAGTCCGCGGCGCGGCCGTCGAAGCGGTCGACGGAACCCGGGGCCGCGTCGCTCACGCGCGCATGGCGCCGAGCGAGCGGTTCTCGATCGCGCTGTCGATGACGTCGAAGCAGCGGTCGATCTCCTCCGTCGTATTGTAGTGCGCGAGGCTCAGGCGGACGGCGCGGCCGCCCGCGGCTTTCGCGACCGCGCCCATCGTCCGTGGGCAATAGTAATCACCGACGCGAGCCTCGATGTTCGCGCGATCGAGCCGCTCGGCGAGGTCGTCGCAGGGCGTCTGCGCTACGTTGAAGGCGAAGACGGGCAGCCGGCGTTCGGAGGCCGGCCGGCCGTAGAGCGTGATCTCGGCGGCCCGCTCGGCGAAGCGCCCGCAGGCGTGAACGGCGAGCGTCGATTCGTAGCGCGCGATCGCATCGATCGCCAGGCGCGGCATCGGCGCGATATCGCGCAGATAGGCGAGCGTGCCGAGAAATCCCGCGAGCGCTTCGTGCGGCTGCGTGCCCGTCTCGAGCGTCCAGTTCCGCGCGTCGCCGCCGGGGACGTGCGCGTCGTCGGCGCGTACGAAACGATCGGCGGTCGCGCGATTCATGTACCAGAAGCCCACGTGCGGTGCGTAGATCTTGTACGCCGAGAACGTGACAAAATCGAACGCTGCGTCGATCTCGAGCGGCAGGTGCGGCAGGGCCTGGACGCCGTCGACGCAGACGACCGCCCCCGAGGCCTTCGCAAGACGCGCGTACCGGGCGACGTCGAAGATCGTGCCGGTCGCATTCGACGCCCACGGCAGCGCGACGAGTTTGGGCTCGCGCGCGAGCAGCATGCGCAGCTTCGCTTCGTCGAGATCGCCCGTGCCGCTGACCGGCACGACGTCGATCTGCGCGCCGAAGCGGCGCAGCCACATCCACGGCGCGACGTTCGCTTCGTGGTCCGCCGCCGTCACGACGACGCGGTCGCCGGCGCGGATGCCCGAGGCGACGAGTCGGGAGAACGAGAGCGCGATCGAGGTCGCATTCGCGCCGATGCCGACCGAGCCGCCCGGCACGCCGATCAGCGCCGCGAACTCCGTCTTCACTTCCTCGATCAGCTCGGAGGTCGCGCGCGTGCGACGGAAGCCCGCGCCCTTCTGCGCGTTGTCGTAGGCAAGATAACGCTGCATGCGCTCGAGCGCGACGTCTGGCAATTGCGTGCCTGCGGCGTTATCGGCGAGGATCTGGCCGTGGGCGGCGGCGGCCATGACGGCCGGAAAGCGGTCGCGGTTCACGAGATCGCGGAGGCGAGGCGCGCCTCTCGTGCGTCGAGGGCGGCGAACGCGCGGGACGGCGCGCTACGGCCGAGCGCGCGTGCGATGAAGCGCGTGGCGGTGCGGACGGCACCGAGGTCGACGCCCGTCGCGATGCCCATGCCGTGCAGGAGCACGAGCAGATCTTCCGTCGCGAGATTGCCGGTCGCTCCGGGCGCGAACGGACAGCCGCCGAAGCCGCCGCTCGCGGCATCGAAGCTCGCGATCTGCATCTGCAGCGCCGCGAGGACGTTTGCGAGCGCGGCGCCGTTCGTGTCGTGAAAATGCATGGAGAGGCGCTCGACCGGGACGTGCGCTTCGAGCGCGGCGCAGAGCTCCGCGACCTGCGTCGGCACGGCGACGCCGATCGTATCGCCGATGGAGATCTCGTCGATGCCCATCTCGGCGAGCCGGTCCGCCACTTCGAGCACGCGTTCGACCGGAACGTCGCCTTCGAAGGGGCAGCCGAACGCCGTCGACACGTAGCCGCGCACGAACAGGCCTTCGCCGCGCGCCGCGCGGACGAGCGGCGCGAAGGCCGCGAGCGACTCGTCGATCGTCATGTTGATGTTGCGGCGCGCGAAGCTCTCGGAGGCCGCCGTGAAGACGGCGATCGCGCGGACGCCCGCCTCGCGGGCGCGAGCGAAGCCGCGTTCGTTCGGGACGAGCGCGACGTACGTCGCGCCCGGCCGGCGGTCGATCCCGGCCATGAGGGCGCTCGCATCGGAGAGCTGCGGCACGGCGTCGGTCCGCACGAACGACGTCGTCTCGATCAGGGGCAGACCGCTCGCCGAGAGCAGATCGATGTAGTGAATCTTGTCGGCGGTCGCGACGACGGCCGTTTCGTTCTGGAGACCGTCGCGCGGTCCCATTTCACAGACTTTGACGCGCTGCGGCAGCGTCGCGAGGGACCGTGCGTTCATCCGGAGTCCCGTGCTTTCGTTGAGATTTTTCGAACTCTCGAGGTTTGCGCGGCCGGTCACTTTTCCATGCGAGCGCTCAGTCGATTTCGACGAGAACGGTACCGGCTTTGACGATCGCGCCCTCGCTCGCGTGCACCGCGCGGACGGTGCCGGGCAGCGGAGCGACGATGCGGTGCTCCATCTTCATCGCTTCGAGCACGACGAGCAACTGCCGCTCGATCGCGAGGTCGCCGGGGGCGACCGCGACCCGGACGACCCGGCCCGGCATCGGCGCGACGATCGCTCCGCTCGCCGCGGCGCCGCCCGCCGTGGACGGCGCGACGCGCGGCGGCGGCAGCGGCCGCAGCCGGACGGTCGACTCCGCGAGCTCGACCACGACGCGCGGATCGCCCGGCGCCCCGAGATCGAGCGTGACGCGCCCGGCGATGCGCCGCGAACCGGTCGCCGGCTCCGCCGCCTCCGACGCCTCCGCTGCGTCGAGCACGACGACGTAGCGGTCGCCCGCGCGCTCGAACGTGAAGCTCGCGGTGAGATCGCCCGCGAGTCGCCACCGGACTCGCGCCGTCTCGGGGTCCGCGGTGCCGACCGGCGTCAGCGTCGCGCGTACCGCGCGTTCGGCGCTCCTCAGGGCAACCGGCGTACCGACGCGGCCGATTCGGAACGTCCGGTCCTCGGTCGCGAGCGCCGCGGCCGCGAGCACGAAGACGTCGGCGGATGCGGCGGGGCCGGGCACGGCGAGCGACGCGGCGCGCTCTTCCAGAAAGGCCGTCGTCGTCTCGCCCGCCGCGAACGCGGCGTCCCGCGCGATCGCGCGCAGCAGCGGCAGGTTCGTCGGCAGCCCGTCGACCTCGAAGGCCTCGAGCGCGCGGCGCAGGCGCCCGAGCGCCTCCGGCCGGTCGGCTCCGAACGCGATCAGCTTCGCGAGCAGCGAATCGTAGAAGATCGACACCTCGCTGCCGCTCCGGACGCCGGAGTCGAGCCGGAGCCCGTCGCCCGCCGGCGGGACCCAGCGCTCGATGCGCCCGACGGCGGGCCGGCCGCCCTGCGCTGCGTCCTCGGCGAGAATGCGCACCTCGATCGCCCAGCCGCTCGCGCCGCGTGCGGCGAGCGCCGGATCGAGCCGCGCCCCCGCCGCGACGTCGAGCTGCAAGCGCACGAGATCGACGTCGTGGACGAGCTCCGTCACGGGATGCTCGACCTGCAGCCGCGCGTTCATCTCGAGAAAGAAGAACGCTCCGGCCGAATCGAGCAGAAATTCGACCGTCCCGGCGTTGACGTAGCCGACGGAGCGCGCGGCGCGGACGGCGGCCTCGGTCATGCGCGCGCGGAGCTCCGGTGTCAAGACGGGGGACGGCGCCTCTTCGATGACCTTCTGGTGGCGACGCTGGATCGAGCAGTCGCGCTCGCCGAACGCGAGCACGGTGCCGTGCGCGTCGGCGACGATCTGGATCTCGACGTGGCGTGGCCGCTCGACGTAACGTTCCAGCAGCACGCGGTCGTCGCCGAAGGAGGCGCGCGCCTCGCGCCGCGCGCTCGTGAGCGCTTCGTCGAGCTCGGCGAGATCGCTCACGACGCGCATGCCGCGGCCGCCGCCGCCGGCCGTCGCTTTCACGAGCAACGGCAGGCCGATGCGTCGCGCCTCCGCCTCCAGGCGCCCCGGCGACAGATCTTCGCCGTCGTAGCCCGGAACGACGGGGATCTCGTGGGCGCTGGCCCGCCGCTTCGCTTCGGCCTTGTCGCCCATCGCCTCGATCGCCGCGCTCGGGGGGCCGACGAAGACGAGCCCCGCCGCCTCGCAGGCGCGGGCGAACGGCGCCCGTTCGGCGAGAAAGCCGTAGCCCGGATGGACGGCGTCGGCGCCGAGGCTCCGCGCGGCTTCGAGCACGCGCTCGACGTCGAGGTACGACTCGGCGGCTTCGCCCGGGCCAATCCGCACGGCATCGTCGACCGTTTCGAGATGGTACGCGCGGGCGTCCGCATCCGAGTAGATGCCGAGCGGCACGATGCCGGCGGCGCGCGCCGCCCGTGCGATGCGAACGGCGATCTCGCCGCGATTCGCGATCAGCAACCGGCGAAAGGGGCGAACGATGGACATCCCGCGTCCGTACGAGGAGGCGAAGGTCGGCTCCCTTACGACCCCGCTTCGCGCGTCATGCTAGGATGAAACGATGGACGTGACTGCCGGAGGCTCGCGCACCGGGTCCGCGCCGCGGGCCGCGGCCGAGCACGATCCGAACGAGGTCGTCAAGCGGCACTCCGTGACGACCCGCACGACGCACTGGCTCGGCGTGCTCGCGTTCTTCATCCTCACGATGAGCGGGCTGCAGATCTTCAATGCGGCACCGTATCTCGATGCCTCCGACAAGAGCGATTCTGCGAAACGCGTGCTGACCGTCGGCTCGCTGCAAGATGCGCAGGGCAATGCGACGATCGGCTCCGTGAAGCTCTTCAACTGGCACTTCACGACGACGCACGTCCTCGGTGTCGGCGACGACGGCTCGGGTTCCGGCGCCGAGACGGCGCGCGCGTTCCCCGGCTGGCTGACCTTCCCCGGAGAGCAAAATCTTGCTGACGGCCGGCGCTGGCATTTCTTCTTTGCATGGATCTTTGCCATCTGCGGCGTCGCGTATTTCGTCGGCGCGTTCCCGAACGGCAACGTCGGCAAGTTCATCTTACGACGTGAGGATCTCCCGAAGCTGCTCCCGATGCAACTCTACTACTTCGGCCTGCGTAAGGACCCGCCGCCGTTCGGCAAGTACAACCCGCTACAGAAGGCCGCCTATACGGTCGTGATGTTCGTCTTCGCGCCGCTGATCGTGCTGACCGGCCTCGCGCTTTCGCCCGGCATGGATGCGATCGCCCAACCGCTGACGTGGATCTTCGGCGGACGTCAGTTCGCGCGGCTCTGGCATTTCGTCATCATGTCGGCCTTCCTCGGCTTCTTCGGCGTCCACCTCACGCTCGTGCTCTCGACGGGATTCTGGAACAACATGCGCTCGATGATCACGGGCCGCTACAAGCTCGGTAAACACGAAGGCGAGGGCGTGTGAAGCGCCGTCTTTTCGTCGCGACGTCGCTCGGTGCGGCGCTCGCGGGCTGCGCGAAAGTCGGTCAGGTCACGAACGCCCTCAACGGGAACGGCCCGATCCACCAGGCGATCGGCATCGTCCAGCCGCTCGACCACGGCGTCTTCGGGACGCGCGGCATGGCCCGGGTCTACCCGGACTCGTACGTCGACAAAGACTTCCGCACGAACGGTCTCCCGACGCCGACCGACACGACGTACCAGGCGCTCGCGAAAGACAATTTCGCGTCATATCGCCTGCGCGTCGACGGTCTCGTCGAGCACCCGCAGACGTTCGACCTGCATCACCTTCGCGCGATGGAGCAGCTCGTCCAGGCGACGCGGCACGACTGCGTCGAGGGTTGGAGCGTCGTCGGCAAGTTCGGCGGCGTGCCGCTCGCGACCGTGCTCGGAATGGTCGCGCCGAAGCCCGAAGCGAAGTACGTCGTCTTCCGTTCGTTCGACATCGACGACCAAGGCACGGCGTTCTACGGCAGCATCTCGGTCCACGAAGCGATGCATCCGCAGACCCTGCTCGCCCTCGACCTCAATGGCAAGCCGATCGATCCCGATCACGGCGCGCCCGTGCGGCTGAAGATCCCGACACAGCTCGGCTACAAGAGCACGAAGTGGGTTCGGAGCATCCAGATCGTCGACTCGTTCGCGAAGATCGCCGGGGGCGAGGGCGGCTATTGGGAAGACCAGGGCTACGAATGGTACGCCGGCATCTGAGCTGAGCTCAGGAAGCCGCGAGCTGCCGGTCTTCCGGTGCCGCGTCGGGCACGGGGGCGACGGGCGCCGGCCTCGCGCCGGATGCGGTCGCGTTCGATCGCGAGAGCGCGAACCAGACGCCGCCGATGACGAGCAGCGCGCCGATGACGTCGCGCGCGCCGAAAATCTCGTGGCCGGCGAGCGTGCCGACGGCGACGGCGAGCACGGGAATCATCAGCGCGGAGAGACCCATGACGCCGGAGGGGATGCGCTGCAAGAGCCAGTGGTTGAGGTAGAACGCGAGCGCGCTGCCGCCGAGGGCGAGGTAGACGACGGCGCCGATCGTCTGCGGACGGAGTGCGAGCGCCCAGTCCGTCCTCTCGAGGGCGAGGCCGCCGGCCGTCATCGCGAAACCCGCGAGCAGCATTGCGGGCGGCAGCGTTGCGAACGGCTCGGCATCGGCAAAACGCTTCAAGTAGACGTTAGCAAATCCTGATGAGGCGGCGGCGACGAGCGCCGCGAGCACGTAGAGGACGTCGCCGCGCCAGTCCCCGACGAGCGAGATCGTCGCGACCCCGCCGAGGGCCAGCAACGCACCGGCGATCGTCCGCCGCGAGGCACGTTCGCCGACCATGAAATGCGCGAAGGCGAAGACGAAGAATGGTAACGTACCGAACAAGACGGCGACGATCCCCGAGGCGAGGTGCGTCTCGGCGAGATACGTCAGCACGTAGTTGATGCCGAACATCGTCAGCGCAAGGACGATGACGAGATGCGCCGGCGGCGCGTGCCTCCGAAGGTCGACGCGTAGGACGAGCGCCGCGACGTAGAGCGCGAGCCCCGCGATGATGAAGCGAAATCCGGCACCGGTCGTCGGCGGCAGCCCCGAGAGCGAGAACTTGATTCCGAGCCACGTCGTGCCCCAGATCAGCACCGTCGCGGCATAGGCCGCGATCGTCGCGATGTAAGAGGCCCGCGTCCCCGGTACGAACGTTGGAAGCTTCACGCTCGTTTCGATCCAAGAGCGATGACGGAAGTTGCACAGGTACGAGGGATGCCGCTAAACGTTTGGCTCTTTGGCGTGCTGGTCCTCACTTCATTCGGCGCGACCTCGGTACGGCCCGACGATGATCCGATCTCCGCTCTTTTGTATCGGAGGACGCGACGATATCCGCTCAGTACGGCTCGCTCGTGAGAACGCACGACGCCGGACGCCCTATGGTGCTGGCGGCAGCCGGCATCGGTATCTTCATCGTGACGTTCGTAGCGGCGAGCTCGAACGTCGGTCTCCCGGGCATCGCTGCCGAGTTCGCGGCCGGTATCGCCGCCCTGCAAGCCGTTGCGAGCGCCTCGACCCTTTCGTTCGCGGCGTTCGTCCTGAGCGGCGGCATCGCCGGCGACCGGTGGGGTGCGAAGCGTATCTTCATCGCCGGCCTCGTGCTCTTCGGGCTTGCGTCGGCGCTCTGCGGTGTCGCTCCCGGCCTCGGCATCTTGCTGTTCGGGCGCGGTCTCCAAGGTGTGGGTGCGGCGATGCTCGTGCCGTGCTCGCTGCGGCTGATCGTCGACGCTTTTCCCGACGCCGGCGAACGGGCGCTCGCGATCGGAGCGTGGGCGGTCTCGTCGGGTGTCGCGCTGCTGGTCGGGCCGCTCATCGGAGCCGCGATCGCCGACCGCTTCGGCTGGCATGTTCTGTTCATCGCCGTCATACCGGTCGTCCTCACGTGCGCGTGGCTGGTCCTCGGCGTACGCGATCCGCCCCGGACCGAGCGCGGGTATCTCGATCTCGTGGGTCGACTCGCCGTGCTGATCGCGAGCAATGCGTTCGTCGCGGCTTTCGTCGAAGGACCCGTGCTCGGCTGGTGGAGCGGGCCCGTTCTCTCGAGCCTGCTCCTCGGCGTCACGCTCGCGACCGCGGTCCTTGCGTTCGAAGGCCGTCGCACTGGCAGTATCTTGCCGATTGGGCTCTTTCGGAGCGAAACGGGCTTCCGCGCGCTCTTCGTCGCGCTCGCAGCGGCGCTGTCCCTCGAGAGCCTGCTGTTCACCGCGTGTCGCCCGGTCTTCCGGGACGGGGTCTCCCTCCCGGGCGTCTCGTGCGGGCCGCTGCTCTCGTTCGTGGCCGTCGGCAGCCTGCTCGCCGGGCCCCTCGTACGGCGGTATGGCACGCACCGGGCCGTCCACGGCGGCCTCACCTGCTCGTTCGTTGGGATTTGCGGTCTCTTCGCGTACGGAGCGGAATCGCCCGCGTGGATCTCCGTCGTACCGATGACGCTGGTCGGCTTCGGGATGGGCATCATCGTGCCGGCGGTCACGTTCGCGTTGCTCGGCATCGAGCCGCGTCGAGCCGGCGTCGCGGCGGCCATCCTCACGGCGTTCCAGCTGGCGGGCACGAGCCTCGCGATCCCGATCGCCGTTGCCGTGCTCGCGGCGATCGCACCGTCCGCTCCGGCCGCCACGATGCACGCGGGCGTCGCGGTCCCGTTGATCGCCCTCATGGTCGCGCTCGTCGTCTGGCTGTCGAGCCCACGCGGTTCCATCGCGCAGCGCCGCTCCGTCGCGTAGGGAGCCGCCGTCTCGCGCCAAAACTCGGGTCGCATGAAATTCCAGCGGACGTTCGTCGTCGGCGCCCTTTGCGCGTGTTCCCTGCTCGCCGTCACACCGCACGCGGCGGCGCAGCGCCGCTCCTTCGATGCCAGCGACGTGAAGCGGCTCGTCGGAGTCGGCGATCCGGCGATCTCGCCGGACGGCACGTCGGTCGCGATCGTCGTGACACGTACGAACTATGGCAAAGATCGATACGACCGCGAGATCGATCTCGTCGACGTCGCGAGCGGCGATCTGCGGCGCCTGACGTTCGACCGCTCGGGGATCGCGGCGCCGCACTGGTCGCCCGACGGGACGCGGCTCGCGTTCGTCGCGGACGACGACAAGCACCGGGATCAGGTCTGGGTGATGCCGATGAACGGCGGGGACGCCCGCCGCATCACGAACGCGGAGCAGGGCGTCGAGCAGTTCGCCTGGCGGCCGGACGGCGACGCCCTCGCGTACGTCGCGGAGGACGATGCGCCGAAGCGTTCGGGTCCGGCGGAGAAAGCCGACCTCTTCACGATCGCGAACGACGACCTGTTCGTCGAAGCCGCGCCGAACGCGTCGCACATCTGGCTCGTGCCGGCCGCGGGCGGCGACGCGCGCCGCCTGACGCACGGCAACTGGAGTCTGCCCGTCGCCTATCCGCCCGGTCCGCCGAGTGCGCCGATCTCGTGGTCGCCGGATGGCAAACGGATCCTCTACACGCGGCTGCCGAACGCGCACGACGGCGACGCCTACCTGAGCGCGCTGTACGCGCTCGACGTCGCGAGCGGGACGAGCCGCAAGCTCACGACGCGCGACCGGTTCGAAGGCTTCGGCACGTTCGCACCGCGCGGCGAGCGCTACTCGTACCTCTACAACAAAGACGGCGACCCGAACGACGTCAACGAAGTGCACGTCGCCTCGGACGGAAGCGACCGGATCGCGACGGGCGCGCTCGATCGCAACCCGTACCGCGCGCTCTGGATGCCGGACGGCGAGACGCTGCTCGTCGGCGCGAACGACGCCGAGCGCGCGGCGCTTTGGCTCCAGCCGGCGGACGGGCCGGCAAAGCGGCTCGACCTCGGCGACGTGTCGGTGCGCACGGGCTACTGGCTCGACGCGGACGTCGCGAAGACGGGCGCGATCGCATTCGTCGGCTCGACGCCGGCGCATCCATCCGAACTCTACGTCATGGCCTCCGCGGACGCCCAGCCGAAGCGGCTGACGAACCTCAACGCCGCAACGGACGCCCTGGCCCTCGCGACCGCTCGAGAAGTCGCGTGGACGAACGACGGCTTCCACGAGAACGGCGTGCTCTGGACGCCGCCGGGCGTCGAGGGCAAGAAGTTGCCGCTCGTCCTGTTCGTGCACGGCGGTCCGACCGCGGCCTCCGAGCTCGGCTTCGACGTCTTCGCACAGGCGATCGCGAATCGCGGCTTCCTCGTCTTCGAGCCGAACTATCGCGGCAGCGACCATCTCGGCAACGTCTACCAGCGCGCCATCTTCAACGACCTGGGCGCGGGCCCGGCGCGCGACGTCATGGCGGGGGTCGCGGCCGTGGAAGGCCTCGGGAACGTCGACCGCTCGCGCATCGCCGTGACGGGCTGGTCGTACGGTGGTTATATGACGTCATGGCTCGAAGGGCACTACGGCCTCTGGAAGACGGCGATCTCGGGCGCGGCCGTCAACGACCTGGTCGACGAGTACGCCCTCTCGGACGGCAACGTCTCGGAACGCTACGGCTTCGGCGGCTTCGTCTCACCGTTCCGCGATGCCGCGGCGCTGCGCGCCTACGCCAAGCAATCGCCGCTCACGTACGCAAGGAACATCCACACGCCGACGCTGATCCTGACGGATCTGCGCGACTCGCGCGTGCCGTCGACGCAGTCGTTCGAGATGTACCACGCGCTCCAGGAGAACGGGACGCACGTCGAGTTTCGCGGCTGGCCGATCGCGGGCCACAACCCCTCCGATCCCGTGCGCTCGATCCAGCGGCTCACCGTCTGGACGGAGTGGCTCGACCGCTGGCTCAAGTGACGCGCGCTCTCGCGTGACCTGGGAAGACCGGCGCGGCGCGCGCGCGCGACGGCGGTATGGCAAGATCGAAGTCAGACCGTCTCGCGAACGTAGTGGGATCGGAGCGCTCCGTCTGTAAGCGTCATTACAACCTGCCACGGACTTTTCGGAGTTATGCGCGACCGGTAAATCGTTGCCGTGCGTGGGCACGATACGGCCATGATCGGACTCGTTCGCGTCCACGCCCATATCCCCGACGGTACGGCCGTCGTCGACGTCACGCCGCTGCGCTTCACGGGCGTTCCCGCGCGCATGGGCAGCTATTTGCTGAGTCCGTGTGCGTACGAGGGCGGGCGAAGCATGCTCGCAGGTGCCGTTCCGCATGCGACGGTGCTCGCATGAAACCGGCCGCATCGCCGGTCCGCAGCGGTATCGTCATCGGGCTCTGCGGAGCGCTCGTGATGAGCGACTTTTTCTTCGTGCTCCGCTTGGTAGCCGGCGTGCCGACGCCCTCGGAGATGTTCGCGGACGCGAGCGCACCGTTCATCCCGGTCCATCTGTTCGGGATGCTCATCGGTCTCGCGCAAGGATACACGCCGCTCAAGATCTTCGGTTTCTCGAGCGTGGTCTTCGGTCAACTCGCCGTCGGAGCGGCGGCCGGCGTCTTCCTCGCGCGAACGGACGCGAGCACGCGCGTTCGCGCGGCGGCCGCGCTCGTGGCGGTGCTCTGGCTCGTCGCGACCGCGCTCTTCTGGCCCGTGCTGCTGACGAATTACTACGGTCTGCCGCCGCTCGAAGCGCGTTTCGGCACGATCTTCGTGCTGCTCGGAGGCTTCGCCGTCTATGGCGCCGTCGTCGTCACCCTGCTGCGCGAAACCGCCCCGGAGGTCTCCCGCTCGCGCAAGCGATTTCTCATCGCCGGAACGGCGATCTCGGGAGGCCTCCTCAGTGCCGGATCGTGGGCGGCGCTCTTCTCTGGTTCCGTGTTTCCGTACGACGGTACGGAGTACCAGGGGGCGGACGTTCGAGCGATCACGCCGGTCCCGCGGTTCTACGTCGTCACGAAGAATACGGTCGATCCCGCGGTCGATCGCGGGCTCTGGCGACTCTCGGTCGGCGGGGCGGTCGATCGGCCGGCCACCTTCGATTTCGACACGCTGACCGCTCGGCCGTCGCTCCTCCAAGAGACGACGCTCATGTGCATCAACAACCCGCCGGAAGGCGGTCTGATGAGTAACGCGATCTGGCGCGGCATTCCCCTTCGCGATCTCATCGCTGCGGCCGGGTCCGCGCCGGGAGCCCTGCGCGTTGCGTTCCACGGGAGCGACAATATGATCGAGACGATCGCATTCGCGAAGGCGATGGACCCGACGACGCTCGTCGCCTGGGAGATGAACGGCGAACCGCTGCCGCCGCGGCACGGCTTTCCCGTCCGCATCGTCGTGCCCGGCCTCTTCGGCGAGAAGAACCTGAAATGGCTGACGGGAATCACCGTCGAGATGACGGCGCTGAAGGGATTCTACGAACGTCAAGGGTGGGGTCCGCACGACGAGATCCCGACGCACGCGCGGTTCGACCGGCCGGACTTCACGAAAGCGTTGCACGGCCCGTCGGTCGAGCTGCGTGGTGTCGCGTTCTGCGGAGACCGCGGCGTCTCGCGTGTCGAGATCAGCCTCGACAAAGGCGCGACGTGGCATGACGCGACGTTCACGACGCCGTACCGGCAACTCGCCTGGCGGCTGTGGCGCTTCGAGTGGAGACCCGTGACGCCCGGTACCTACGATCTCGCCGTTCGTGCGACCGACGGCAAGGGTCTCGTGCAGACGGCGACCGAGCACGGATCGGAGACGCAGGGCGCGACGGGGCTGCACCGCGTCGTCGCGCACGTGGAGTGAGGCGCTTCTCGCCGGCGCTACTCGTCTGCGGCGCGCTCGTGATCGGCGCAGCGGCCTCGATCGGCGCGACGGCCGGCCGGGCTCCGGCCGACATCGGTGGAGCGTATGCGGTGCTCGTCGTTGCCGGGCTCGCCGGTACGGCCATCGCCTGGCGACGTCGCGACCGCACGACGCTCGTCGTCGTCATCGTGGCCGCGCTCGCGGCACGCGTCGCGCTCTTTTCCTCGCCGCCGCTGCTCTCGCACGATGCGTACCGGTACCTCTGGGACGCGGGCGTGCTCCGGCTCGGGCGCGACCCGCTCGCGCTCGCGCCGGCTGCGCCGGCCCTTGCGGCGCTGCGCGACCTGCCGCTCTTCGGGTCGATCGATTACCGGACGATCCCCTCGCTGTACCCACCGCTCGCGTACGTCCTGTTCGCGATCGGTTCGATCTCGAGCCCAAACGTCTCCGGCGAGAAGGCGGTCATGCTGGCGGGCGATCTGCTCGCGATCGTCCTGCTGCTCGCCGCTCTGCGTGCGCGAGCGCTGCCGCTCGGGCGCGTCGCGCTCTACGCGTGGAGTCCGCTCGTCCTGCTGGAGTTCGCGCAGAACGCGCACGTCGAGAGCTGGGCGATCGCCGGCGTCATCGGGACGGCGATTGCCCTCGAACGAGAGCGTCTCCGCGCGGCGGCGCTGTGGCTCGGTTTTGCCATCCTCGTGAAGCTGACGCCGGTCGCGCTGTTGCCGGTCGCGTTCGCGCGCCGGCCGCGGACGGCGCTCGCGTGCGGAGTCGCGTGCGCCGTCGCGTACGCCGTTCCGGCCGCGTGCGGCGTCCCGGTCTTCGGATCGCTCGGGACGTACGTCAACGTCCAACGCTTCTTTCCGACGCTCTACGTGGCGCTCCACCCGGCCGGTGCGGCTCTGCTCTTCGCTGCGGTCGTGCTCGCCGCGACGCTCGCACGGCGGCGTGGCCTGCCGTTCGCGGAAGGCGCGATCGTGGTCGAGGTCGCGTTCTTGCTCTGCACGCCGAACGCGTTGCCTTGGTACGCGACGATCGTGCCCGCACTCGCGGTCCTCGTCGAACCGAGAGACGCCGCCCGGGTCGCGGGCCTGCCGGCGCTCGCGCTTGGGACGTCGCTCATGCCCCTCGCGTACGGGCATCCGTTCTCGGGCGCCGTGATGCCGCTCCTGATCGCGGCGGCGCTCTGTACACTCCTTGTCATCTTGGGCATGCGACTCGGCTCCTCATTCACCATCGTGAAGGATAGCTATGGTACCGATGCTCTCACCTGAGAACGACCGCCCGCGACTCGGGTGCGCGCTCGCGATCGTCGCGAAGCTGCCGCATGCGGGCGCCTGCAAGACGCGACTCGTGCCCCCGCTCGACCTCGAGCAGGCCGCGGCGCTGAGCCGGTGCTTCATCAGCGACACGATGCGAAACATCGTCCTCGCAACGACCCACCACCGGGCGCACGCCGCCGCGCTGTACACGCCTGCGGCGGACGAGCGCTCTCTACGCGAAGCCTTCGGAGAAGCGGCCGCGTACGTCGTGCAACGCGGCGGCGATCTCGGCGAGCGTCTGTCCTCCGGGATCGACGACCTCTTCGGGCTCGGGTACGAATCCGTCTGCGTCATCGATTCGGACAGTCCGACGGTCCCGACCATCTTTTTGGAACACGCAATCCGTGCCCTCGAGGAACCGGGTGACCGCGTCGTCCTCGGTCCGGCGGCGGACGGTGGGTACTATTTGCTGGGAGTAAAACGTCGTCATCCGGAGCTTTTCGAGCGGGTGACGTGGAGTACGTCCCGCGTGTACGAGCAGACCGTCGCCCGCGCCGCCGCGGCCGGGCTCGAAGTCGAGTCACTGCCGCGCTGGTACGACGTCGACGATGGCGCGGCGCTCGCGCTCCTGACGCGCGAATTCGAGACCGGCGAGCCGTCCGGCGGGTTTTTCGCGCCCGCCACGCGGGCGTTCATGTCGGGTGGAGCGCATCGTCGCGTGCGGCCGGCGTTCGCCGCCGCCGAGGCCGGCTGACATGCGCGCGCTCGTGACCGGCGGGGCCGGACTCATCGGATCGCATCTCGTGGACATGCTCGTGCGCGCGGGCCACACGGTGCGCTCCTTCGATGCGCTCGAACCCCTCGTCCACCGCGACGGTGCTCCGTCGTGGCTCTCGCCGCACGCGGAGTTCGTCCACGGCGACGTTCGCGACGCAGACGCGGTCGCGCGTGCGCTCGACGGCATCGACGTCGTCTTCCATCTGGCGGCGTACGGCGGCTTCTTCCCGGATCTGAGCAAGCTGTGCGACGTGAACGTGACCGGCACGGCGGTCCTGCTCGAGACCATCCGCGACCGGGCGCAGGGCGTGCGCAAGGTCGTGGTCGCGTCCTCGCAGGTCGTGTACCGCGAAGGCGCGGTCCGTTGCCCCGTGCACGGCGTGCAGAATCCGCCGAGCCGTGAGGTCGAACGCCTGCGCGCGGCTCGGTGGAGCGTGCCGTGTCCGGTCTGCAGCCTCGACACCGTGAGCGTTCCGACGCCGATCGATGCGCCGGCCTCCGGTCAGACACCGTATGCGGTGAGCAAATACGCGCAGGAGCGGCTCGCGCTCGTATGGGGAGAACAGACCGGAACGCCGGTCGTCGCGCTCCGTTTCCCATGCACCTACGGACCGCGTCAGTCGATCTTCAATCCCTACACCGGGATCATCGCGATCTTCTGTACGCGGCTGCTCAACGGCCTCGCTCCGGTCCTCTACGAGGACGGCGAGCAGACTCGCGATCTGTGTTACGTCGAGGACGTCGCACGCGCGACGATGCTCGCCGCCGACGGCCGGGCGCTCGACGGGCGTGCCGTCAACGTCGGGTCGGGCCGCCCGGTCAGCGTGCGTCGCGTCGCCGAGATCGTCGCAGGCGTGCTCGATTCACCGATGCATCCGGAGATGCATGGCGACTTCCGGCCAGGCGACCTCCGCGCGCTCTTCACCGAGAGCGACGTGCGTGCACCCGCGGGTTTCATGCCGCGCGTCGAGCTCCGGGCGGGCGTCGCGCGGTACGTCGAGTGGATCCGGAGTCGCTCGGACGTGCGCGAGTATTTCGCCGAGGCTCAAGAGCGGCTGCGCTCCTCCGGCCTCGTCCACCGATCGGTGGAGAATGTCGCACGTGCTTGAAGCCCGCATCGCCGTCGTCATCCCCGCGCTCGACGAAGAGGACGCGATCGGCGGGGTGATCGCGGAGATTCCGGCGGCGCTCGGGGCTCTCGTGATCGTCGTCGATAACGGCAGCCGCGATGCCACGGCCGCTCGTGCCGCCCGAGCCGGCGCGACCGTCGTCTTCGAGCCTCGGCGCGGCTACGGCCGGGCGTGTGCGGCCGGCGTGCGCGCCGTTCCGCAGGCGTGCGAGGTCGTGGTCTTCCTCGATGGAGATGGCAGCGACGATCCGAAGGTCATGGAGACGCTCGTCGCGCCGGTCCTCAGCGGCGCCGCGCACTTCGTCATCGGCTCCCGCATCCGCGGCGTTCGAGAGCCGGGCAGCATGGCGCCGCACCAGCTCCTGGCCGGCCGGATCGCGGGCGCGATCATCGCTCGCGCGTACGGCGTGCGCTATACCGATATGGGGCCGTTCCGCGCGATCGAACGCCGAACGTTGGATGCGCTCGACCTGCGCGAGGCGACCTACGGCTGGAACGTCGAGATGCAGATTTTGATCGCCCGGAGCGGGGCGCGCGTGCTCGAGATTCCCGTGCCGCATCGTTGCCGGCGCGGCGGAGCATCGAAAGTCTCCGGGAACCCCGGTGCGAGCGCCGTCGCCGCGACGCGCATTCTCGCCGTTCTCGTCCGGGCGGCGTTTCGCGGTCGGGCCTCTCTCGGTCGGCGGCTCAACCAGGGCTGAATCCGTTCTGCCCGGCAGGGCGAGTCGCGGAGGTGCAAACCTTCCGAACCTCAAAGGGTCTGCCAGCTTTAGTACGAGTTTTGTCCCAGTTTCGACCGGTACACCGCGCGTCAAGCAACCTCCCCACTTTGGAGTCCCGATGTACCGAGACGAAACCCTCAACTGCACCGATTGCAGCAAGTCCTTCCAATTCACCGGCAGCGAACAAGAGTTCTATGCGGCGAAAGGCTTCACGAACAAGCCCAGCCGTTGTGCCGATTGTCGCGCGATCCGCAAAGCCCAACGCGGCGATAGCGGCGGCGGCGGCAGCCGCTCATACGGCGGCGGCGGCGGCGGCGGCGGCGGAGACCGCGGCGCTCGCGAGATGTTCGACGCGACCTGCAGCACCTGCGGCAAACTCGCCCAGGTTCCGTTCCAGCCCCGCGGCGACAAGCCCGTGTATTGCAAGGACTGCTTCACCCCGCGTCAGTCTTACCGCTAAGCGGTAGCGACCGCAAAGAGCCCGCCCGTCAGTTGCGACGAGCGGGCTCTTTTTTGCTATGCGCCGGCGAGGTAGCTGAACGGAGTGACGCGGCCGCCGAAGAAGGCGGTCGTATCGACACCGTAGACGCCGGCGAGCCGCGCGATCTCCGGTTCGTCGAGGGACTCGATGCCGTCTTCCGCACCCGCGAGGTGCTCCGGATCGATCGATGCGGCGCTCGCGGCGGCTTCGAGCGTCATGCCGGCGGTCGTGCGATGTGCGAGGAGTTGCTCGCCGACATCGACGCGCGCCTGCGCCTGCGGATCGTCCGTCGTGCCGAGGGCGAGCGAATCGGCGAGGTCGGTATCGTCGAGGCTCTCGGAGAGGTGATCGCTGCTTGAGGTGGGGAGTTGCTCGTGCATGGAACGGTCGTTCCCGATGCCGGTTCGCGCACCCCGCTACATGCGGAAGACGCCGAACCGTGTCGGCTCGGGCGGCGCGCAGGCGGCGGCGGCGAGGCCGAGACCCAGCACGCGCCGCGTGTCGAGCGGGTCGATGACGCCGTCGTCCCAGAGACGCGCGCTCGAGTAGTACGGCGAGCCTTCGCGTTCGTACTTTTCGAGGATCGGCGCCTTCAGCCGTGCCTGCGCTGCCTCGTCGAGGGCGAGGCCCTTCGCGCGGTCCGCTTCCATGCGCACGGTGAGCAGCGTCTCGGCCGCCTGCGCGCCGCCCATCACGGAGATGCGGGCGTTCGGCCACATCCACAACTGCCGCGGTCCGTACGCGCGCCCGCACATGCCGTAGTTGCCGGCGCCGAAGCTGCCGCCGATCACGACGGTGAACTTCGGCACGTTCGCGCACGCGACCGCGGTGACGAGCTTCGCACCGTCCTTCGCGATGCCCCGGTTCTCATAGTCTTTTCCGATCATGAAGCCCGTGATGTTCTGCAGGAAGACGAGCGGCGTGCCGCGCTGCGCGCAGAGCTCGATGAAGTGCGCGCCTTTGAGCGCGCTCTCGCTGAAGAGGATGCCGTTATTGGCAAGGATGCCGACCGCGTGGCCTTCGATCCGCGCCCAGCCGCAGACGAGCGTCGCGCCGTAGAGGGCCTTGAACTCGCGAAAGCGCGATCGATCGACGAGTCGTGCGATCACCTCGCGCACGTCGTAACCGGCGCGCGCGTCGGCCGGCACGACGCCGTAGAGGGTGCGAGCGTCGACGGCCGGCGGTTCCGCCGGGGCGACGTCGCCGCTGCGGACCGGCGGCGGGAGCTGCTCGACGATCGACCGGACGATCGCGAGCGCTTCGTCGTCGTCGTTCGCGAAGTGATCCGCGACCCCGGAGAGACGCGTGTGGACGGCCGCACCGCCGAGCTCCTCCGCCGTCACGATCTCGCCCGTCGCCGCGCGCACGAGCGGCGGGCCACCGAGAAAGATCGTGCCGGTGCCGTTCACGATCACGGTTTCATCCGACATCGCCGGCACGTACGCTCCGCCCGCCGTACAAGAACCCATCACGGCGGCGATCTGTGCGATGCCCTTCGCCGACATGCGTGCCTGATTATAAAAGATCCTTCCGAAGTGCTCCCGGTCGGGGAAGACTTCATCTTGCTTTGGCAGGAATGCGCCACCGGAATCGACGAGGTAGACACACGGCAGTTGATTCTGCTCGGCGATCTCCTGCGCGCGGAGATGCTTTTTGACGGTGAGCGGATAGTACGCGCCGCCTTTGACGGTCGCGTCGTTCGCGATGACGACGCAGGGCCGGCCCGCGATCGTGACGATGCCCGCGACGGCGCCGGCGGCCGGAGTCGCGTCGTCGTAGACGCCGCCCGCGGCGAGGGCGGAGAGCTCGAGGAACGGCGTCAGCGGATCGGCGAGGCGGTCGATGCGTTCGCGCGCGGTCAGTTTCCCGCGCGAGCGATGCCGCGCCGTCGCCTCGGCGCCGCCGCCTTCGCTCGCCGTGGCCAGTCGCACGTGCAGCTCGCGGACGAGGCCTTCCATCGCGCGCGCGTTCGCCCGGTAGTCGTCCGTCTCCACATCGATCAGCGTCTCGAGAATCGTCATAGCGAGCGGCCGTTCCGTACGGCGTCCGGGGCGTCCCGCAGCCGGTGCGCACGAGGCGGCTCCTTAACCGGCGGTTAGATTCGTGCGGCGACGCTATCTCGGCGCGAGCGGGGGCGTTAGTATGTCATCGTCCCCTTCCGTTTTGGAGTCTTTCGATGAACGCCCCCGCTACGTATCGCCCGGCCGGATCGCTCGACGCCTCGGCCGCGCTCCAGCCTTACGCCGGCCCCTGGAACGCGCGGCTCGCCGCGCATCTCGCGCGCCGTGCGGGCTTCGGCGCCGCACCGGATGCCGAGGCGAGACTGGCGACGCTCTCGATGAACGCTGCGGTCGACGGCTTCGTCCACTTCCCGTCGACCGCGGCACTCGCGGCGCCGCCGGATCTCGGCGCACCGCAAGATCTCATTACCGCGGCCTTCCCGGGACTCGCCGGCGGCGGTCGTATGGGTGGCATGCGGATGCGCGGCATGACCGCGATGGATGCGGCCGGGATGACCGCCCCTGCGGCAGGCGCCGCCGCGACGGCAGCCGGGCCGTCGAGCGAACTCCGGCAGGCGCGCCAGGCGCTCCGCAAGGATCTGCGCCAGCGGTCGATCGCGCTGCAGGAGTGGTGGCTCGAGCGGATGATCGCGACGCCGGCTCCGCTGCAAGAGAAGATGACGCTGTTCTGGCATGGCCATTTCACGAGCACGGTCATCCAGAAGGGCGTCTCGCCGCAGGAGATCGCCGATCAGAACGAGCTCTTCCGGCGCTACGCGCTCGGGAACGTACGCGATCTCACGCTCGCCGTCGCAAAAGACCCGGCGATGCTCAAGTATCTCGACAATCGCACGAACGTCAAAGCGCATCCGAACGAAAACTTCGCTCGCGAACTGATGGAGCTGTTCACGCTCGGCATCGGTAACTACACGGAGCAAGACGTCCGCGAGAGCGCGCGGGCCTTCACGGGCTGGACGACGCGCGGCGGCTATCTCGGCACCGGCTTTCGCGTCAACGAAGCGCAGCACGACGACGGCCAGAAGACGATCCTCGGCTCGACGGGGGCCTTCGACGGCGGCGACGTCGTCGCGCTGATCTTCAAGCAGCCGGCGAGCGCGAAGTGGTTCTCCAAAAAGCTGCTTAGCTACTTCGTGTATAGCGATCCGGAGCCGGAACTCGTGGACGCGTTCGCGGCGACGATCCGCAAGAACGACTTCGCCCTGTCGCCCGCGGTGTCGACGCTCCTGCGCTCGAACGTCTTCTACTCCGAGCGTGCCTACCGCGCCCTCGTGAAGAGCCCGGCTGAGTTCGTGGTCGGAGCTTACCGGCTCTTCGGTCTCTCGACCGTCCAGCGCCGCGACCAGCTGGCGATGAGCCGGATGGGCCAGATCTTGTTCTATCCGCCGAACGTCAAGGGGTGGGACGGCGGCTCGGCGTGGCTCAGCAGCAGCACCGTGCTCGCCCGCGAGAATTTCGCGAGCGGGCTGATGGGCTCGCCTGAGATGACGCAGGCTCGGAGCTGGCTCACGGCATCGCTGCCGCCGTCGGCTGCGGCGGGCGCGACGATGCTCGTCGACCGGATCGTCCAGGGCGACGCCTCCGGCTCCGCGACCGCGCGGATCGTCGCGTATCTGGACGGCACCGGAACGTCCGCGCTCGGCGCGCTCTCCGGAGAGAACTATGAAGAACGCATGCGCGGCGCCGCGTACCTCACGATGGCGATGCCGGCCTACCAGCTCGCCTAACAAGAAAGATACTAAGACATGAAACGTGGCGGATTTCTCCTCGGTGCGCTCTCCGGGCTCACGATCGCGGCGCGCGCGGACTCCCTCTTCGCAACCGCACTCGCCCAGCCCGTGCTGCCCGGCCTGCCGGGCGGCGTCGACGACCGCGTGCTCGTCGTCGTCAACTTCCAGGGCGGCAACGACGGGCTCAACACGATCGTCCCGCACGGCATGGCAGAATACTACAAGTACCGCCCGACGATCGGCATCCCGGGCTCCGACGTCCTGCACCTGAACGGTCAGATCGGCTTCAACCCCGCGCTGCAGTCGCTGAAGACGATGTACGACCATGGCGACGTCGCGATCGTCCAAGGGGCGGGCTATCCGAAGCCCGACCACTCGCATTTCCGCTCGACCGAGATCTGGCAGACGGCGGCGCCGGATCGTTACGAGTCGACGGGTTGGCTCGGCCGGTATCTGGACTCGGCGAACCTGCCGAGCACGAATCTCTTCAACGGCGTCGCCGTCTCGGACGTCGTGCCGGAGTCGATGATCGCAAAGACGATCGACGTGCCCGCGATCGGCGCCCTGCGCGGCTATACGCTCGCGAGTGACAAGACGCCCGAATCGCGGAGTGCCTTCGCCTCGCTCGTCAAGGACGGCACCGTGCCGTTCCGTTCACCGTATCTTGCTACGGTTGCGGAGATCGAGGATCACGCGCAGCGCGGCTCCGAGGAGCTGCCGAAACTGATCTCCGGCTACACGACGAGCGCGGCCTATCCCGCGACGCCGATCGGCCGCAGCCTCGCGCTCGCAGCCCAAGTGATCGGCAGCCGGCTCGGCACGCGCGTGATCTACGTGCAGCACGGCAGCTTCGACACGCACTCGGGCCAGCGCGCGACGCAGGACCGGCTGTTGCGCGAATTCGCCGATGCGACCTCCGCGTTCTACGCGGACCTCGCCGCCCACGGCAATGACAAACGCACGCTCACGCTGACCTTCAGCGAGTTCGGGCGGCGCGTCGCGGAGAACGGCAGCCGCGGCACGGATCACGGCGAGGCGGCGCCGATGTTCGTGATCGGCGGCGGCGTGAAGGGCGGCATCTACGGCGAGCATCCGTCGCTCACGACGCTCGACAACGGCGACGTCACGTTCACGACGGATTTCCGGAGCGTCTACACGACCGTCGTCGAGAAGTGGTTCGGCCGCTCGAGCAGCAGCGTCATCGCGGGGACGTTCGCGCACGTGCCGATGCTCGGCTGAATCGCGAAAGGGGTCGACGGCATCGCCCCTAAGGGCGGGCAGATGCCGCTCGGTCCCGCGCCCTGCTGACGTTCCGATCGGCGTTCTTCGCCGTTGTCGCGCTGACGGCCGTGCGGCTCGTCGCCTCGTTCGCGCTTCCGCTGACGGGCGACGAGGCGTACTACTGGACGTGGAGCCGCCACCTCGCGTTCGGCTACGTCGATCATCCGCCGGCGGTCGCGTGGCTGATCGCGCTCGGTTCGCTTGCCGGCCACGCGCCGGGTTTCGTGCGACTCGCTTTCGTGCTCGCGGAGGCGCTCGCCACGCTCGCCATCGGCGGCGCGGCGTGGCGGCTCTCCGGCGACGAGCGCGCGGGCGCGATCGCGACGTACGCGTTCTCGTGCGTCCCGCAACAAAAACTTATCATGGCGGAGGCGCTGCCGGACGGGCCGTACGTATTGTGCTGGGCGCTCGCGCTCTGGATCGTGGCGGGCATCGCGCGCGCACCGCACGCGACGAGGCTGCGTGAGGGACTCGTGCTCGGCCTCGCCCTCGGCGGTGCTGTGCTCTCGCGCGCGTTCGGCTGGGCGGTCGTGCTGGGCGTGCTCGGCGCGCTTGCGCTGCCGGCGACGCGAATCGCGTACCGGCGCGGACTCTGGCTCGCGCTGCCGGTCGCGCTCGCCGCCTACGTGCCGTTCGTTGCGTGGAACGCGTCGCACGGCTGGGCGAATGTTGCCTTCACGCTCCACGACCGGCAGCCGTTCGACGTCGCCTCGCTCCTGCGCCACGGCCTCGTCTCGACGCTGCGCTTCGCAATCTACGCCGTGCCATTGATCTACGTCGCCGTGCGCGTCTCGCGCGGAGCGCGGCCGCTGCCGCTCGTCGCCGCGACGGCGCTGCCGATGCTCCTCGGGCTGCTCGCGCTCGCGCCGGTCTACCCGATCGAGTCGTACTGGCTGCTCGGGCCCGTCGCCTCCATCAGCGTCGGCGTCGGCTGCGCGCTCGCCCGCGCCACGCGCACGACGCGTCGCATCTACGCGGGCCTCGGCGGTCTCGCGCTCGCCCTCACGGTCGTTCCCGTGCTGTTCCTCGCGCTGCCCGAACCGGCGCAGCGCTCGTTCTTCGACGGAGCGGGCCGGGGCTTGCGCGGCACGTTGAATTCAGGAGCCTTCGCGTACGCGCCGCTCGCGGTGGACGTTTCGCGGCTGACGCGCCGTCCGGGCGACGTCGTGATGGTCGATCGGCCCGAGATCGCAGCCGAACTCGATTACGCCGGCGTCGACTCCCTCGCGGTCGGCTTCTCGCCCGATCGCCCCGAACTCGACCGCTTCCACCGCACGCCGCGCGGCGAGGGCGATGCCCTCTTCGTGCGGTACGCACCCGTCTCCGAGGACGCTCGCCTCGTCGCGTCGCTCCAGCCGCTTTGCCGGCGCCTCGACGCCGGACCCGAGCTCGTCTACCGGCATGCGGGCATCCGCAGCGAGCGATTCTTTACCGTTTGGTGCCGCGGCCCGGCGAGAAGCCGCTAGCAGCGAAAGCTCTTTCTCCCGCGACACGGAGAGTGGCAGGCCCGTATGGAATATGCACCGATATGCGTATTTCCGATCCAGGAGATTCGACGCTCCCGCTCTTGAGAATGTGCCGATCCTGATGAAGAATGCCGTGAGACCGCCGGGCCCGGACGACACCGACGAGACGCCGGAGGATCTCACGCTCGCCGTGCCGACCGTCCCGCGCAGCCCCGAGGCCGGCCTTCCTCCGCGCGGGACGCCGAAAAACTATCTCATGGCGTGGCTGCTCGTCATGCTCAAAGATTTGAATCTGCACGGCTACGAGATCATGCGGACGCTCAAGGACAACTTTGCCGTCGTCTCCGATCCCGGCACCGTCTATCGCGCGCTGCGCCAGCTCGAACGAGATGGCTACATCACGTCATGGTGGGATCCGAAAGAGCAGGGTCCGGCGCGGCGCATCTACACGCTGACCGACGCCGGCACGGACGCACTCAAGCTATGGAGTTCGGCACTCGAGCAGTACCGCAACAATCTGGACGCGTTTTTCAGTCTCTACACGGGGACGTGGGCGATGCCGAAATCGAAATCCGCGAAGGATGACGAGAAGCCTTAACGCACGCTTTGGCTCGCGTCGGGAACGATCTCACCCGTCGCGCAGCTCAGGACGATCGGATGGACCGCCGCGGGGGACATGTAATGCAAAACAACAACGCTTCGCCGACGCAACGCACATACGGCCCAGAATACGGGTCGGAGGCCGTGCGTCGGTTGCGTGCCGGCTATCCCATTTCGTATTCCGAGAATGGGATGCACGTTCAAGAATTTCCCGATGGTCGGCGTTACGAGATCCGCGTCGAAGAGGACGGCAGCGCCACGTTCATGCGCGAACTCTGATTGCCCGAACTTCACCTGGTTGCCGGGCCAAATGGATCCGGTAAGAGCACGTTCACGCAGGAAGTCCAAGACGGTACAAGACGTCATCGACTACGACATCCCTTGCGTCATTAATCCCGATGTTATCGCGCAGCAACTCAGTCCTGGTAACCCGGATGCGGCGGCCGTACCGGCGGCGCGCGAAGCGATACGAGAACGTACGCGGGCTCTCGCGTCCCCGTGTAGAGGCTGAAAAACGCGTCCAGATTGTTGCGGTACTGCTCGAGTGCCGAACTCCATAGCTTGAGTGCGTCCGAGCCGGCGTCGGTCAGCGGCAATGCCGAAATCGAAATCGGCGAAGGATGACAAGAAAAAGCCTTAACGCACGCTTTGGCTCGCGTCGGGAACGATCTCACCCGTCGCGCAGCTCAGGACGATCGGATGGACCGATGCGGCGCTCGCGAACGCGAGCGACAGGCCCGTGTCGTACGGGCAGGTGGGCTCGGCGATCGGCGGCGACCTGTTGACGGTGTAGCCGGCGCTCGCGGCCGTCGTTCCGGCCGCACCGATGAAGACGGCGAAGGCGTCGGGTTGCTGCGGGCCGCCGCCGGCTCCGAGCGCGAGGCGTCCGCGGACGCGCAGCGGTGCGATCTGCTGAGACAACGTGAGCGTACGAACCGTCCCGAACGGACGGCCGTCGTACAGTGAGAGAGTTGTGAGATCGGCCGGCGCGGGTTCGTAGGCGACCTGCAGTGTCTCGCCGGTCGGGCCCGCCGCACCGCCGTTCATGACGGCGCGAGCCTTCGCCAGAACGAGATACGCGACGACTTGCCGGCGGTTCGCCTCGTACTCGCCCGCCCGGTGCGTGAGCGCGATCACGCTCGCGAGCACGGCGCCGGCGAGCAGCGCGATCGCGAGCATCGTTTCGATCAGCGTGAAGCCGCTAGAGGGATGCGAAGGGACTCGCCCAGGTGTGGCTAAGGACATCTCTTGCGTATTGCAAAGATGCGTCAGGAGCTTCGCATATGAGAGCGTCATCGTCCGTCTCCCGTTCGGCACTCGTGATCTCCGCATTGGTCCTCGCCAATTGCAGCGGCGGCGGCGGCTCGCCGCCGAGCGGCAACGGTCCGACGGCACCGAACGTGGTGTTCACGATCCCGGGTCCCTATTCGCAGACGTACACGCCTGTCGGCGGCACCGCCTTCACGGCAACACAGGTGAAGCTGACGTACATCGGCTTCCCGGGACAGCCGAGCGGCCTGCTCTACGAATCGCTGCAAATCGACACCACCTTCACCCAAGACATCTCAACCGCGCTCCCCGCACCAGGCGCTCCCCTCCAAAATGGCAATCAACTCGGTGTGTACGTCGTACTCGACACCGACGCGAATCCCCTGACGGGAACGTCTGGAATCGGGTGCACGAATTTTCCTGGTCTCACGTCATCTGGAGGTGAGTTTTTGATCGATGGCGGCTTTTATGCTGGAAGATTACCTAATGGGAATTATACGCTACTCGAAACTACGGCGAGGACTGGAAATGCTCCGACCGGCGACGTCAAGGTCTCGGTAAGCGGACACACTCTGACCGAAGTAGTAGATTTGCTTACGCTGGCATCCTACAATTCCGTGCCAAAGATTGGCGTCGTCTTGACGGTCATCAACGGTCTTACGCAGCAATACACGGAGGGAACACCAACTGGAACCCAGCCGATCGGGCAATGTATTCCCGCTCAAGGCGAATTCGTCACGGGGTAACGCTGTTTGCGTCATTCACTCGAACCGTTTCCGTTCGTCCAGCTTTCGCTATGAAACACACCCGGAATAGGTGTGGCAAATGTATTCGTACATGGCAGTTCGTAACCGCCCACGGCGCCGACACCCCATGGTAGCCCCCGGTTCCCTCTTCCTTGGTTGTGATTTGGAGTGGAAGTGTTACTTCCGACGATCGCGTCCACCGTTGCACATTTGAATACAACTCTGATCGTACTATCATGAAAGACGTCGGGTGCTGTGGGATTCGGCTGCTCTCCGTAGTTGTGGCGTAAGTCTTTTATGCCTCCATTATCTCCCTCGAGCGAACTCGCCCCACCATTCTGAGCGTTAGCGTCGCGTTGTCCGCTCACCATTGCATAGGGAGATCCGCTGAAAACCCGCAACGTCAGGTACCGTGCGCTCGTCGCCTGGCTTGCAACGGCCGAGTCCAATTCAATCGACACGGTAGCTGAGATACGCTCTTCGTGTACTGCTAGTTGTTGAAGATTAGAAGCGAAGGCGTTCCCTGCGTGTGGTTTAGCCGATCCCCATACATCGTTTCCCGTTGCTCCGCCCGATGCCCCAGTGATCTTGGCCGTTACGCGATACGTGTAGGGGCACGTCGCTGCGGTGGTGTCGGCTTTGGCGCAGATCGGAATTGGTTGGCTGGGTGGGATGGCGGTCGGCCAGGGGCCTTGGGTGCCGTGGTCGCGGACGTAGCTCTGCACGAGTGACGTGAAATTGTCGACGGCGTCGTCCATCGCGAGCGTCGTGTACTTCGCGACCTGGTGCTGGCGGGCGACGCCGGCCGAGATCAAATTCGACGAGAGTACGCCCAGGGCGATCGTCGAGAGCAGGACCACGAAGAACGCCGTCTGTGCGAGCATCGATCCTCAGTAACTTCCGGCTTGCGCGGCGGGGTACGGTGAGGCGTACGGGTCCGGCGTCGGCGGCGCGAGGTGCGCGGCGTAGTACCCGTTGGAGCCGGGCGTTCCCGTCCCTTGAATGCAGACGCCGAGGGCGTAATTGGCCGAGTTTGCGGGATCGGACGGGTTGTAGTTCTCGTGCGGGTCGCGCGGACGTAGGCCTTTGGGCTCGCCGTAGATCGGTATCTGATGGCACCAGACCTGGTAGTGCTTCCAGTTGTCATACGTGATGTCGACGTCGGCGTAGATGTACGCGTAGCTGCGCGTACCGAAGTGAATCTTCACCGTGTTATCGTGGCGCCAGAGAATCGCATGGTACGCGGGGCCGCCCGTATACGTGAAGCCCGACGGAAAGGCACCGGCGGCGAGGTGCACGTCGCGCTCGAAGCTCTTGCCCTGCACGCGGATCTGCACGACCGTGTTGCCGGCAAAGTCGTCGGGGCGATTCAGCCCGTCGTTATTCATGCTGACGGGCAGGTCTGTGATCTGAGCCGTCGAGCTCGCGCTGAAGGCGCCGGCGTACGGGTTCGTGTTCTTCGTCAACTGCGATGCCATGAGGCCCTGCGCGCTGAACGCCGTGACGCCCGTGATCGCGGGGTACGCAGCACGCGGATCGACCGCGCCCGTGCTCGCGATCCGGACGCCGACCACGTGCATGGCGTCGTAATCGTAGCGCTGCAACGTCTGCAACTGCTTGTCGTAGCGATACGCCCAAAAGATCGGCGTCCGGGTGCCGTTCTTCGAATAGAAATCGACCTCGTGGCCGGGGGCGCCGAGCGCGGCATTCGGCTGGCCGAAGACGTCGTTCGTCGGCACGAAGACGGCGAGGGCGGTCGCGGACTGGCTGCGCATATCGGCGATGCGTTCGTCGATCGCGGCGGCACCGTCGAGCGAGGCGTACGTCGAGGTGAGCGCGGACGAAAACGTGTGCAGCACGCCGAGCGCGGTCAGTCCGATCGCGAGCGTGATCGCGAGGCCGACGAGCACTTCGATATACGTGAAGCCGGCCTCGGCACCACCGTGCGGCGCATCGCGTTTCAAAGCGAGCCCGTGCCGGGCCGAACGCGACGTGGCCAGCAGCCCTGCGAATCGAGACACGTTCCGAAGTCGCCGCCCGTCCGCGTGGACGGCGGCGACGCCGGCAGCGCAGCGCCCGATGCGGCCGCGAGCGGCGGTGGCTGACCGAAGCTCGACCCGAAGATGCCGGGGGCGGCGGTCGCGGCCGTCGGCGGGGCCGGCGTGACGGTCGAACCGGGCGCGACGGCCTGCTGGATGACCAGTTGCTGCAGCGTCTCGGCGTGACCGTCGGGGGCCGTCGCCGTGATGCTGACGGCGTAGCCGTCGCTGCCGGGCACGCGCGCGAGCCGTTCGGCGACCGTGACCGCGAGCGCGTTTCCCGCGGCGTCCGTTCGCGTTACGACGAATGGGGGCGGCGGCTGCGCGAACAGGGCGTCCATCACGTGCGGCTGGTACGCCGAGGAGACACGCAGGTCGGTCAACACGTCGGATGCGACGTCCGTGAGCGTCTGGCGGGCGATCAGCTTCGTCGTGTCGTGCGTGCTGCCGAGCATCGCGCTCGTGAGCGCGAGGATCGTCCCGGCGAGGATCGCGATCGAGACGATCGCCTCCAACAGCGAGAAACCACGCTCGGAGCGACGACGTGCGTGCTGCATCGTCGGCCGAGTCTCGCAGAAGCGTATGACCGAGTTGTTGCAGCCCGGTTAAGAAAACCTTAAGACCGCGGCGGCGTCGTCTCTGCCGCCGGGAAGCCGACGCTCGGAAGCTCGCGCGTGCCTTCACGGGCGACGCCCTGCAGGCGGCGCGGATCGAGGCCGAGCGCGCGGAGGATCGTCGGAGCGACCTGCGTCGTCTCGACCGGCGTCGTGACGCGCTCCATCGGGCGCGCGGCGTAGCTGACGAGCAGCGCGACGTCGCGGTCGTCCTCGGAGAGGCCGCCGTGCTCGGCGGCCTTCGTCGCGGCCGGCTTCGCGTAGATCGCGCCCGGGATCGTCTGGACGATGAGGTCGGGGGCGCGCGGGTCGGCGGGCGCGCTGCCGAAGCCCTCCGGCGGCGTCTTGCCGTCGTAGACGCGATCGATCGCGAGGGCGGCGGCGTCGGCTCGGAGCGCGGCGATCGCCGACGCCCGCGTCGTCGCGGTCGACTCGTGCAGCCAGAGCAGCGCGATGTCGTCGAGCGTCGCGAAGGCGAGACGCGGCACGAGCGGCGCGATCCTCTTCTGGTCGACGATGCGGCGCCGCGCGGGGTCGATCGGTGCCTGGCCATGTTTTGCCTCGACGACGATCATCGTGGAGTCGCGCAGGCCCCCGGTGTCGAGCGCGGCGACCAGCCGGCCGAGCTGACGGTCGACGAAATCGAGGGCCGCTGCGACCTCGGCGCTCGGCGTCGCCTTCGCGTCCGTATAGCCGCCACGCGGGTCTTTCTGCGCGACGCTGACCGATTGGAAGTTCATGCCGAGCAGATTGGGCACGGGCTCGGCCGACGCATCGTCGTGACTGCGGCCGCGCAGCTCGCGCAGCAGCGCTCCGACGCGCGTCTCGTCGAAGCGCTCGGTCTCGGCGAGGCTGCCGTTCGTCGAGGCGATCTCGGGCGCGTACAGGTCGTCGACGCCATGGCCGCTCGGGCCGTTCAAGAACTCGTAGGCCGGATGTTTGTCACTCCACGCGGTGTAGCCGCCGGAGCCGCGGACGACCTCGAAGATCGTATTGACGCGGAGGTAGTCGTGCGGAAAGACGGGGACGCAGGACTGGCCGCGTTTTGCCATCGGCAGCTTCGCTGGGTCGATCGTCGTCTCGAGGCGCTTCGGATCGGCGTCGATCGCCTCCGTGTAGGCGACCTCGCTGCCGGGCGGTCCCGCGCACGCGCTCTCCGCGGGATACAGCGTTTTGTCATACGAGTCGTCGTAGTAGACACCGGTCGTCGCGGGATGCGCCCCCGTCGCGACGGCGAGCAGCCCGGGGAACGAGTCCGACGGCCCCGTCGTGCGCGCGCTCGCGAACGTGACGCCGCGCGCCGTCAGCGCCGCGAGCGTAGAGCCCGGATGCTCCGTCACGTAGCGGTCGAGGTCGATGCCGTGGAGGCCGTCGATGCTGAGCAGCAGCACGTGCCGGAAGCAGACGGCCGCCGGCGTACCGCACGCGCGGCCGCGGTCGAGTCGCAGGCTCTGCGTGACGCCGCCCGTCCGCCCGGTCTGATCGCCTCTCGCGGCCGGGCTCGCGTTCACCGCGGCGAGCCCGAGCACGGCGAGCGCGACGCCCGCGCGACGGACGCCGAGACGAAAGGCCGAACGGGCTGCGCGCTTCATCGGAAGAGGCTAGCGCGCAAAGGTTAACGTCCCGTGAAGTTCGGCAGCGAGGGGCGTCGCCGCCGTCGAAGTTCGCCTGCGTGTCCTCTCTTCGTTTTCTCGGCACGGGCGGCGCCCGGTTCGTCGTCGCGCGTCAGATCCGAGCCTCCGGCGGCCTCTGGTTCCGCTTCGCGTCGGGCGGTGGGCGGGCGACGCAGATCCACGTCGACCCCGGCCCGGGCGCGCTCGTCCGCGCGCTCTCGAGCCTCCCGCCGTGCGTCCCGACGGAACTCGACGCGATCGTGCTCTCGCACAAGCACCTCGATCATTCGTGCGACGTCAACGTCATGATCGAAGCGATGACGGTCGGCGGCTTCAAGCGTCGCGGCACGCTCTTCGCTCCGCGCGACGCCTTCGAAGGCGAGATGGTCGTGCTGCCGTACGCCGCGCGCTTCGCTTTGCAGCGACAAGTCCTCGCCGAACGTGCCGGGCCGTTCTTTGTCAACGACGTCGAGATCGCGACGTCGATCGCGCACCGGCACAGTGGCGTCGAGACGTACGGCATCCATTTCCGCCACGGCGGCACGGCCGTCTCGTATCTGCCGTGCACTCGGTTCTTTCCGGAGCTGATCGACGATTACGCCGCGCGGCGGCCGGACGTGCTCGTGATGAACATTCTTCGCTACCGCGACGAGATGAACGTCGACCACTTGACCTTCGACGACGCGCGCGCGCTGATCGCCGGCATCCGGCCGAAGGTCGCGATCATGACCCACTTCGGCACGAAGATGCTCGAGCGCGATCCGGACCGCCTCGCGCGCGAACTTGAAGACGAATTCGGCATCCGCGCGATCGGTGCGCGCGACGGCATGACGGTCGAGTTCGAGACCGAGATCGCCGCTGCGACGAGCCTCGCATGAACGTCCCGGGGACCGTCGAGATCGCGACCGCGCGGCCGGAGGCGACGGCGGCCTTTTGGCGGAGCCACGAGCGCGAGTCGCTGCGCACGCTGTACGCCTTCACGGTCGTCTGGCACGAACAGCGGCACGATCTCGTCGCGACGATCGACGGCGGGATCGTCGGCGCGCTGCGTCTGCAGATCGCGGCCTCCCTCGCGCACGTCGTCACGCTCGTCGTCGATCCGCAGCATCGCCGGCGCGGGATCGGACGCGCGCTCGTCCTGCGCGCAGAAGAAGTCGCCAACTACTATAATTGCCATAAGGTGACGCTCGAAGTGCCCGCCGCCGTCGGCGAGGCGCGCGCCTTCTTCGCCGCCTGCGACTACCGCACGGAGGCGATCCTCCCGCAGCACACCTTCAAGCTCGACGTTGCGGTCTTGCGCAAGTTCTTGCTCTAGCGCCGGAACCGGCCCGCCGGGAAGCGCGGCATGCCGGCGCGCGCGGCGCCGGGCCGCGGCGGCGCCGGTCCGTGCGGCACGTTGAACTGCGGCACGCGCCTGATGATCTCGTTGACGCGCGACCACTCGGCGCCGAGATTCGGCCGGTCGCGCAGCGTCCCGTCGTACAGGTAGACGTTGCCGGAGGCACTCGCGGCCGAGACTTCGGGGCCGCCTCCATCGACGACGGCGCTCGCGTTCGCCTCGCTCCGTACGGGGTAGGCCACGCGCCGGTCGAACGACGTGAAGACGTGGTCGCCGCGGCCGCCGAGTTGCGCCGGCGCGTCGACGCCGATTGCGACCGAGCCCGTCTCGCTCTGAAAGCGCGCGAGGCCCTGATCGAAGGTGCCGCGGTCGAAGACGATCGAGCCGCTGACGCTCGTCGTCTCGATCTGACGCACGCGGCAGCGCTCGAAGACGGAGTTGCCGAGCGCCGTGCGGGTGCGGAGCCGATCGAAATCCGAATCGTTCGCAAGGACGGGGCCGCGCATCACCTGCACGAAGCCGGCGCCGCCGTCGCGATCGAGCCGGACGCGGCCCTGCTGCACCCGCACGACGAACGTGCCGCCCGTGAACCGGTGGATCGCAACGATGCCGTGGGTCGTCTGGACGACGAGGAGCGCCGTCGCATTCGGGATCGTCACGGTGATCGGCCCGGTGTCGCGTCCCTCGATCGTGACGACGTCGCGCGGCTGCGGCCCGAGCGTCGAGACCGCGAACGACTCCTCCGGCAACACGACGATGCCGCGCGGCCCGGCGACGCGGCCTGCGAGGATCGGGACGCTGTCGACGGCGACGGACATGCCGGCCGTATGGGTGATTTGGACCGTCGCGGGATCGCTCTCGACTTGAACGGCCGGCCGGTCCCACGTCCGGACCGTCACGTTTCCCGTCGCGTTGTCGATGCGGATGAGCGGCGCTTGCGTCCCGTCCAGCGTCGTCGTCTCGGCCGCCGCGGCGGCGGCCGTCGCGACTCCGAGGGTGACGAGGAGTGCGACCGTTCGCGCCACGCCCGCGAGGCGAGGCCCGAGCACGCTGCGAGTATAGCGGAGCCGAGGCTCTCGCGTCATGAGGGCGCGATGAAGGTCGCGCGCGGCAGAGCGACACGGAACGTGCTGCCGCCCGCCGGATTGCGCTCGGCCGCGACGCTGCCATGGTGGACGCGGGCGATGCTCCGCACGATCGCGAGACCCAGGCCCGTGCCCTCGACCTCGCGCGAACGCGACCGGTCCGTGCGATAGAAGCGGTCGAAGACGCGCTCGAGCGCCTCGTCATCGATCCCGACGCCCGTATCCGTGACCGCGATCTCGACCTCGTCCGGCCGCGCCGCGATCCGGACCTCGATCCCGCCCCGCTCCGTGAACTTGATCGCGTTGTCGACGAGGTTCGTGATGAGCTGCCGGATCAGGCTCGCGTCGCCGAGGACCTGGAGCGCGGGCACCGCGCCCGAGCGTACGAGAGTCAAGGCAAGACCCTTGTCGGTCGCCCGCGGCTCGACGCTGCGCACCGCGTCGGCTGCCAGGTCGTCGAGCTCGATCCGCTCGGGCGATACTCGTTCGCCGGACTCCGCTTTTGCTAACAGCAGCATGCCATTCACCATCGCGGCGAGCGCTCCGCTCTCTTCGCGGATCGCGCGCAGGCTGTCGCGCCGGACGTCGGGATCGCTCCCGCCCCAGCGTTCCAGCATCTGCGCGTTCGCGTTGATGATCGTGAGCGGCGTCTTGAGTTCGTGCGAGGCGTCGCTGATGAATTGACGCTCCCGCGCGAAGCCGTCCTCGAGCCGCGCCAGCATCTCGTCGAAGGTCTCGGCGAGTTCGCCGATCTCGTCGCGCCGCCGCGACCAGCCGATGCGACGGCTCAGCTGCTCCGAGCCGATCTCGCGCATCGCTGCGATCAAGCGGTTGATCGGCTCGACCATCGCGCGCGAGATCAGCGCGGAGGCGACGAGCAGCACGATCGCCGCGATCGCGACGACGATGACGAGTAGTTGCCGGATACGGGCGAGCGACTCGTCGTAGATGTCCAGGCTCTCCGCGACCTTCACGATGATCGTGCTGCCGTCGTCGAAGCGGAAGAACTCGTCACGCACGAGGACGTCGCCGAGCGCCTTGTTCGATTCTTCCGTGTAGATCGTCTCGCGCGGGCGCACGGGCGGACTCGGCGCGAGCAGCGCGCTTCCCATGTTGCCGCTCTTGCCCGCGGGATAGCCGTCGCCGCGGTCGACTTCGAGAAACGTCGTCGGCGAGGACCAGTGTTCGAGATTGCCCGGCTGGAGCAGGTCCTGTTCGAACGACGACGACGGCTCGCCGAGGGCAAGGAGTTGCCCCGTGCGGCGCACGAGTTGCGCGATGTCGCCGCCGACGCGGTCCGTCTTCGCGCGTGCCTCGTCCAGCAAGATCCCGCGAAGCTCGAACGTCAGCACGACGGCGATGATGGCGATCGCGGCCAGCAGGAGCGCGGCGTACGATCCCGCGATGCGCCACCGCAGCGAGCGCGCGTCAGTCTTTGAGCGTGTAGCCCACACCACGAACCGTCGCAATCAAGCGCTCGTCGTGGCCTTCGTCGATCTTTCCGCGGAGGTAGCGGACGTAGACGTCGATCAGGTTGGAGTCGCCGAGGAAGTCGCTGCCCCACACGCCGTTGAAGAGCTCGTCGCGCGTGTGGACCTTGTTGCGGTGCAGCAGCAGATACTCGAGCAGCGCGTACTCGCGCGGCGTGAGTACGATCGTCACGCCGGCGCGCTCGACGTGATGCCGGTCGCGGTCCATCGTCAGGTCTTTTGCCTGCAGGACGTTCGAGGCCGGATTGCGCTCGCGCAGCCGCGCCCGCACGCGTGCCAGCAGCTCTTCGATCGAGAAGGGCTTCGTGAGATAGTCGTCCGCGCCGCCGTCGAGCCCGCCGACGCGGTCCGCGACGCGGTCCTTCGCCGTGAGCACGATGACGGGCACGCGGCTCTTCGCGCGCACCCGCGCGAGTACTTCGAGGCCGTCGAGTTTCGGCAGCATGACGTCGAGGATGACAAGATCGGGCTCTTTGAGCGCCTTCTCGAGACCGGAGAGACCGTCGGTCGCGGAGTCGACGACGTAGCCTTCGTGTTCGAGTTCGAGCCGGAGGACGCGCGCGATCTGCGCGTCGTCCTCCACGACGAGGATGCGGTAGGCGCGAGCCGTCTCAGGCGTCACGGTCGCGCGGGGGTCACGAACGCGTCGGGATCACGAACGCGTCGGCGTCCGTCCGAGGGGGACGGGGCCGATGCCCGCGATCGCGGCGACGGCGGCGCCGGCGACGAAATACTCGAGCAGCAGCGTCTCGCCACCGGCACGGGCGACGAGCGACCCGGCGTTTGCGAGCGACCAGCCGGCCGCACGGGCGAGCGCGAGCGCGCCGCCCGAGATCGTGACCCATGTCGCGAGGGCGATCAGCGCGCCGAACAGCGCGATCTCGACACGGCCGAAGACGAGGCTGCGCGCGGGCCGGGCAGCGTTTGCGAACGTGGCGTTCGCGAACGTGGCGTTCGCCGTCATGGCGAGGATGTGGTCGCGCATCCCCGGCGGCGGCGTCGCGAGGGGGAGGGCGAAGAGGGCGCGGTCTAGGTCGTCATCGGTCATGGTCGTTCCTCGGTCGATTCGTCGCGCAGCTTCGAAAGCCGCCTCCGCAGCAGTTCCTTCGCGCGAAAGATATGCGTCTTGACGGTGCCGATCGGCACGTCGAGCACGCGGGCGATCTCTTCGTATTGCTTTCCCTGCAAATGGTAGAGTGAAATCACGCTACGATATTTGAGCGGCAGCGCGTCGATCGCTTCCAGCAAGACGCGCGATTCGTCGCGGGCGATCGAGAGGCTCTCGGGTCCGGGCCCTGCGTCCGCGCGGTCCGGGATCTCGCCGATCGAGAAGCGTTTGCTCCGCGCGAGCCGGTCGCAGCAGGCGTGGTACGCGATCGTGAAGATCCACGTCGAAAATTTCGCGCCCGGTTTGAACGTATGCAGCGAGCGAAACGCTTTGAAGAACGACTCTTGCGCGGCGTCCCTCGCCTCTTCGGGATTGCGCATCGTGCGCAGGCACAGATGATAGACGGCGCGCTCGTAGCGCTCGACGATCGTTCCGAACGCTTCGCGCTGCCCCGCGAGCGTCGCGCCGATCAGCGCGTCGTCGTCGAGATCGATATCGATAGAGACGTCCTCTGAGCGCAGAGCCACGGCCGGAGCAGCCACGTCGCGAGATACGGCAGGCGCACAGGCCGTGTTTCGCCCCGGCCGCGGCGAAACCGGAGCGGGGCTGCGCCGTATCTGCAAGGACCGGATGCGGTGTCGCCCCGATCGCTCAGGAGGACCGCCTTTCATGCTGGTAGCCGACGACGGCGAAATCTTCATCGCCTCATTCTCCGTCTTCATGGTCTTCGGCGCGCCGACGCTGCTCTGGTTCTCGATCCGCTACATGAAGCATCGCGAACGGATGGCCATGATCGCGCGAAATCAAGCCTTTCCCGAGGGACCGCGCGCCGTCGGCATGCCCGCCGGAGCTCCGGTCGACTACGCCGCTCCGGGAACGGTCCGGAACGGCGAGGGCCCGCCCGAGATGCAGGTGCGTCGCGGCATCCGGACGGCGTTCATCGGCGCCGCGATCACGATCGTCTTCGGCTTCATGAGCTTTCACGACGGCGAGTTCCGGCCGGGGGCGCCGCTGCTCGCGGGCCTCGTCCCGCTCTTCATCGGGCTCTCGCAGATCGTGAACGGGGTGCTGTCGGGTGCGACGTTCCCGGGCGTCTCGCGGCCCTCGGACCTGCCGCCGTACGGCGGTGGGGCACCGCCTCCGGGCGCTGGGCCGGGGTCGCCGAAGACACCGGGCGCGAGCCCCTTCGAACCGTATAGCTACACCTACCGGCCGGGCGGGGCGCCGGAGATCGACGTTCCGCCGCGGCCGTGACGCGGCCGTGACGCGGCCGTAATGCGGCCGTCTAGATGATTATTTGCAGGTGACGACGGCCATCGCCCATCCGCTCGCGGTGCGCGTGCGGACGAGGTAGCCATCGTGCGTGCGGTCGTAGATCTGAAAGCCCGCGCGCAGTGCGTCGGCGAGCGATCGGAACACCAGCAGTCCAGCCATCGGTTCGGTCCCCTTCTTCGAGAGATTGTGTCTCTGTGTAAGTAACGGCTACCGGTGACGATTGTTCAGCAAGACGGCCCGCTTTACGTTAAACTTTGACGCGCAACGTCGTCCGAACGTGACGCCCGTCTTCGGAGATTGCAACGCCGTCTTTAGGAAACGAAGGAGCATTCCGTGCACCGCGCGCTCGGGCGCGGTGCGCATTCAGGAGATTGCGACGCGGTCTTGGAAACGCAAGGCGTGATGCGCACTCGAGACGCTGCGGCCGCCCTCCACCGCTGCGCCGTCGTCGACCGCCGCGAGGCGGCGCCCGGGATCGTCGTGCTCGGCGTGCGCGCGCCGGCGCTCGCGGCGGCCGCGTCGCCCGGGCAGTTCGTCATGATCGTGCCGCCGCACGGCGAACGCGCCGCGACCGCGCTCGGTATCTACGAAGCGAGCGGCGAGCGCGTCTCGTTCATGACGTTTGCCGTCGGTCCGCGGACGCGCGAGATCGCGGAGGTGCGCGCGGGCGAGACGCTCGAGCTGCTCGGTCCGCTCGGCTGCGGCTTCGACGTCGCGGCGCTCGGCGACGACGTCGCGATCGTCGCGGGCGGCGTCGGCATCGCCTCGGTCCGGCTGCTCGCCGAGGCCCTCGCGGCGCGCGGCGCGCGGCAGACGCTCTACTACGGCGCGCGTACGGCGACGGCCCTCGTCGACGTCGAGGCGTTCGAAGCGCTCGGCGCGCGCGTCGTGCTCGCGACCGACGACGGCTCGCGCGGACGCGCGGGCTTCGTGCCGCCGCTGCTCGCCGAGGCGATCGACCACGATGCGGTCGCGGCCTGCGGTCCGACGCCGATGCTGCGCGCGACGGCGCGCGTCGCGGAGAGGCGCGGCTGGCCCGCGCAACTCTCGCTCGAGGAGGCGTTCGCCTGCGGCGTCGGCGCATGCTGGGGCTGCGTCGTGCCGATCGACCGTGGGAGCGCGAGCGCGCCCGCCTTTCCGGAGGTCGCCGCCGGCGAGCCGCGCGCCTACGTCCACGCGCGCATCTGCACGGAAGGCCCCGTCTTTCTCGCGAGCGACCTGCGGTGGTAGGGGCGCGGCCGGAGATCGATCTCACGGCGCGGATCGGCGGGCTCGTGCTCGCCTGGCCGACGCTGATGGGCTCGGGCTGCTACGGTTCGGGCGAAGAGTACGCGCCGTTCGTCGATCTCGCGGAGATCGGCGGCGTCGTCCTCAAGAGCGTGACGCGGCTGCCGCGCCTCGGCAATCCCGCGCCCCGGCTCGTACCGGTCGCGAGCGGCATGTTGAACGCGATCGGCCTGCAGAATCCCGGCATCGCGGCGTATCTCGCGAAGGACGTCGCACGATTCGCCGAGCGGCCCTGCGCCGTGATCGGCAGCGTCGCGGGCTTCTCGATCGACGATTACGCGTACGTCACGGAGCGGCTCGCCGCGCGCGACGAGATCGATGCAATCGAGCTCAACATCTCGTGTCCGAACGTCGCGCACGAAGGCGAGACGTTCGCCTGCGATCCCGCGCTGGCCGCGGGCGCCGTGCGGGCCGCGCGCGGCACGACGGATAAGACGCTGATCGTGAAGCTGTCGCCGAACGTGACGGATATCTCACAGATCGCGCGCGTCGTCGAGGCCGCGGGCGCGGATGCCGTCGCGGTCATCAACACGGTCCGCGGGATGTCGATCGACGTCGAGCGCGCGGAGCCGCGGCTCGGCAACGGCAGCGGCGGGCTCTCGGGCGCGGCGATCCGGCCGATCGCCGTGCTCGCGGTCTACGACGTCGCGCGCGCGGTGCGCATCCCGATCGTCGGCCAAGGCGGCATCGAGACGGCGCGCGACGCTCTCGAATTCGTGCTCGCGGGCGCGAGCGCCGTGTCGATCGGAACCGGTAACTTCACCTCACCGCTCGCGCCGCTGCACATCGCCTTGGGTCTGCGCGACTATCTCGGCCGTCATGGTCATTCGTCGCTACGCGAGATCGTCGGCCGCGCAAATCCGGGCTTTCTCGGCGCGGCGGCAGCGGAGCGTACGTGAAGCCGCAGCTGATCGTCGCGCTCGACGTTCCGGCGCTGCCGGCGGCGCTCGCGCTCGTCGACCGGCTGGCGGCGCTGCCCGTGCTCTTCAAGCTCGGCTACGAGGCGCTGTACGGGTATGGCGACGCGATCCGCACGGCGCTCGAGGAGCGCGGCGCGCCCTACTTCGCGGATGCGAAACTGCACGACATTCCGCGGACCGTGGAAGCCGCCGTCCGCGAGCTCGTCCGGCCGCACCTCCGCATCCTGACGCTGCACGCGATCGGCGGCAACGACATGATGCAGGCTGCGGTCCACGGCGCGGCCGAACGCGCCGCCGCCCTCGGCATCGCGCCGCCGAAGATCTTCGCCGTCGCGCTGCTGACGAGCATCGGCCCGGCCGACCTCGGCGAGCTCGGTCTGATCGGCGGGCCCGGCGAGAACGTCATCCGCTTCGCCGCGCTCGCCCGCGATGCGCGCTGCGCCGGTGTCGTCTGCAGCGCGCACGAAGTCCCGGACCTCAAGGCGTTCTTCGGTCACGAGTTCGAGGCGCTCTGCCCGGGTATTCGGCCCGCAGGGGCCGACCACGGCGACCAGAAGCGCATCGCGACGCCCCGCGCCGCGGTCGAAGCCGGTGCCGACTATCTCGTCGTCGGCAGGCCGATCACCGGCGCGAGCGATCCGCTCGCCGCCGCGACGGCGATCCTCTCGGAGATGGACGTGTGATGAACGATTCGGATCTGCGGGCCGCCCTCGCCGAGCGCGGAGCCTTGATGGATGGTCATTTCCGGTTATCGTCGGGCCGGCACAGCGACCGGTTCGTGCAGAAGTTCCGCATGCTCGAGGATCCGGTACTCGTCGAAGGGATCGCGCGCGAACTCGTGACGCGCCTCCGCTCGCTCCTCGAAACGAGCGGCGCGCCCGCGCCGACCGTCGTCGTCAGCGCCGCGGTCGGCGGCATCGTGCTCGGCTACGAGACGGCGCGGCAACTCGGGACGAAGGCCATCTTCGTCGAGAAAGAGAGCGGCGTACCGGCGCTGCGCCGGGGCTTCGCGATCGGTCCGGGCGACCGCGCGCTCGTCGTCGAGGACGTCGTGACGACCGGCGGTTCCGTGCGCGAAGTGCTGGCCGTCGTGCGGGCCCACGGCGCGGAGGTTGCGGCGATCGGAGCGATCGTCCGGCGTCAGACCGGCGACTTCGGGGTGCCGACGACGGTCCTGCTCGAGCTGCCGGTCGAATCGTACGAGGCCGCCGCCTGCCCGCAGTGCGCTCGCGGCGAGGCGTTCTCGGAGCCGGGCTCGCGCTTCTCGCGCCCCGCGTAGACACGCGCCGGGGCGTTTTTCGGGCGCGGCGAAGACCGCAGGATGGACGCCCCTCTCGAGCGGCTCGTGCGCCGCGGCCTCCGCGACTACGCCGCCTACGTTCCCGGTACGACGGCGGGCGACGTTCGCCGCCGGTACGGCCTCGAACGGATCGTGAAATTGTCATCCAACGAGAACCCGCTCGGGACGTCGCCGGCGGCGCTCGAAGCGCTGCGCTCGCTGAGCGACGTCAGTCTCTACGAAGACCGCTTCGAGGAACTGCGCGAACGGCTCGCGGCCGGCGTAGGCCTGCAGGCCCGGAACGTCGTGCTCGGTCACGGCAGTAACGAGATCTTGCAGCTGCTCTTCACGACGTTCGTCGATCCGGACGACGAGGTCGTCTTCTCGCAGCCGTCGTTCTCGCTCTACCGCAAGGATGCGCGCGTCGCCGGTGCCCGCGCGATCGAAGTGCCGCTGACGGGTGGATGTCATGACCTGGACGGCGTGCTCGCGGTCGTGAGCCCGCGCACGAAGCTCGTCATCCTCGACGATCCGAACAATCCGACGGCGACGCGCCTCGATCGCGATGCCGCGCGCGCCTTCGCCGCGGCCCTCGACCCGGGCGTGCTGCTCGTGCTCGACCAGGCGTACTTCGAATACATGGATGGTGCGGCGTGCGACGGCGCCCGCATCTTGCGCGAGCGGCCGATGACGGTCGTGCTGCGGACCGCATCGAAGATCTACGGTCTCGCCGCACTCCGCTTCGGCTACGCCTTCGCTTCTGATGAGATCGCGTCATGGCTCGATCGGCTGCGCCTGCCGTTCAACGTCTCGAAGCCGGCCGCCGCCGCCGTGTTCGCCGCGCTCGGTGACGTCGGGTTCGTCGAGCGCAGCGTGCGCCTCAACTCCGAGGGGCGCGTGCGTTTCGAGAAGACGTTCGCTCGCCTGGGGCTCCACGTCTATCCGAGCGCGGCGAACTTCGTCGCGGTCGCGACGCCCGGGCGCCCGGACGGCTCGCAGATGCGCGCGACGGACGCGTACGAAGCGCTCTTGACGCGCGGCGTCATCACGCGCTCGGGCGACGCGCTCGGCCTGCCCGGCTATCTGCGCGTGACGATCGGGACGGCGGAGGAGAACGACGTCTTCCTCGCCGCCCTCGAAGCGCTGGCCTCGGGTGAACTCGACGCGCTTCCGGCCGTCGGAGCGGCGCGTTGAGCGCCGCGCGTAACGCCGCCTTGGCAACGATTCGCTACGGCACGAACGCGGATCGCGGTTTCGTGCTCGACCTCGGGCGCCGAACGACGGACGTCAGCGTCTCGTCGCGCCGCCGGGCGCCGGAGGCGGCGGTTCGAGCGAGCTACGAGCGGCTGCTCGAGTACGTCTACGACGCCCCGCACGTCGCCTTGATCGCCGAGGACGGCCTCGCGCCGCTCGGCTTCCTCTTGCTCATGACCGAGATGCCCGACGAAGTCACGGCGCTGCCGCAAGCGTTCGTCGCGTATATGGCGGTCGAACCGCACGCGCGGCGCCACCGCGTCGCGGCGCTGCTGCTGGAGGCAGCGGAGCGCGAAGCGAAACGGCGCGGCCTCCCGCACCTGACGCTGATGGTCACGGAGGAGAACGCCGCGGCGCGCGAGCTCTACGCGCAGGCGGGCTTCGCGACGGAGCGTCGTCTGCTCAGCAAACCGCTATGATCACGGCGTCGCTGCGCCGCCGGCTGTTGACATGGACGGGCTATCTCGCCGTCGCCGTCGCGGTGTTGCTCGTCGCCTCTCGCATCCCGCGGACGCTGACGGTCTTCGCGATCGCGGCGTTCATCGCGGCGGGCTTGACGCCGCTCGTACGCTCTCTTGACCGGTTCATGCCACGCGCGCTCGCGATCACGCTCGTCTACGTTGGCCTCGGCGGTCTGCTCGCCGTGCTCGCGCTGCTCGTCGTTCCGGCGACGTTCGGCGAAGCGCAGACGCTCGCCGCGAACTCGCCCGTCTACCTCGCGAACCTCGCCGCCGAGATGGCGCACGTCGAAACGGCGCTACGCGAGCATTTCGGACGCTCGTACCTGCCGCCGGGCTATAGCAACCTCGGCGATTATCTCTCGGCGCAGGCCGTCTCGTCGTTCAACGTCGTGATCGGCTCGCTGACCGGCATCTTCGTCTGGACCGCGAACGCGTTGTTCGTCGCGGTCTCGGCGATCGTGCTTTCGGCCTTTTTTGTCATCCAGGGCCGCACGATCATCGAATCGTTCTACGAATCTCTTCCCTCGGCGCGGCGGGAGCGCGTGCGGGCGCTCGGTCACGAGATCGGGCGCGTCTTCGTCGGGTTCGTCGCGGGTCAGGCGGTGCTCTGTGCCGTCACGGGCGTTGCGATCTTCGCATTCTCCGCGATCGCCGGCTTCAAGTTCGCGCTCTTGCTCGGGATCTTCAGCGGCCTCGCCTACGCCGTGCCGTTCGTCGGGATGGTCGCAGCGCAGCTCATCGCCGTGCTGCTCGCGCTGCCGCAGGGCGGGACGATGGTCGCCTGGGTCAGCGTCATCGTCTTCGTCGTCGCGCGCATCTCCGATACCGTGCTCGTGCCGAAGGTGATGTCGGATAGCGTCGGGGTCTCGCCGATCGCCGTGATGTTCGCGGTCTTCGCGGGCGGCGAACTCTTCGGCCTCGCGGGCCTCGTGCTCGGCATCCCTGCGGCCGCCCTCGCGAACGTCGCGTGGAAGTTCTATCATCTCCCGGAGGCGCGTCCGGAGACGCTTCCTTCCGTCCCCGCGGTTCCGGCCGATGAGGACGGGCTCGCGGCCGCACAGGCCGCCTCCGCCTCGCAACTCACCTAGCAAGGAAGGTCCATGAGCTCCGAGGTTCCCGCGCCCCTCGTCACGGCCGCGATCGTCGCCGTCGTGGTCGGTCTCGCCATCGCTACGGTCGCGTTCGTGCTGATGGCGCTCCAGCGTCGCAAGAAGCGCGACACCGCCGCCGCGCCCGTTTCGACGTTCGCCGCTCCATCGGCCGCGCGTCCGGAGGTGGCCGGCACCCAGCCGTCATCGTTGAACGACCTCGTCGCACGCGCGCTCGAGACGGCGACGCCGAACGGAACGACGACGAACGCGACGACGCGCATCCTGACGGGCAGCGAAGCCGAGGATGCGCTAAGGAAATTCGGCGGCTTCGACGCGGTCTTCGACCGGGGCACGCCGGCGACCGGGGAGGCCGGCTTACTCGCAGCGGAGCTCGAACGCCTTGCCGGGCTGCACCGCGCGGGCGATCTCACCGACGGCGAGTATCAGCGTCTCAAAACGAAGCTCATCGGCGGTCTGCCCTGAGCGCGAGCGCGCGCCGCATCCCGAACGCAGGAGGCCGCCGTTACTGCGACGACCATCGCGCGGGCGCTGTCGTTGCGCGTAAAGGACTAGAGCTCGACGTCGTGCGAGAGAGCGGCTGCGAGCGGTTCGCCGACGGTGCGGTGATAGGCTCGGAACGTTTCGTCGAGCCGGTAGCCGTGCGCGACGTAGCGGCGCTGCGTCGGGAGATTCGTGTGGGCGGTCGTGAGGCTGATGCGCGTCGCGCCCGTGGCGGAGGCGAAGCTCTCGACGTGCGCGAGCAGGGCCGCAGCCGCGCCGCGACCCCGGAAGGCTTCGTCGACGTAGAGATCTTCGAGGATCCAGGCCGTGCGCATCGCGAGCGTATCGAACGACGGCAGCACGTGGACGAAGCCGATCTGAGTCCCGTCGAGCTTCGCTAGAAAGAACCGCGTCGGACCCTCGTGTACCTGGTGCCGCACGAACCCGACCGCCGCTTCGAGCTCCGAGGCACGGCCATAAAAGACGCGGTAGCGGTCGAAGAGTTCGGCGAGCGCGAGGACGTCCGGTTCGGTCGCGGACTCGACGCGCAGGCCGCTCGGCTCGTGCATCAGAGATCGGTTCCCGGCGCCGCGTGCGGGTCCTCGCCGGGTGGGGCGTCCGCGGGATCGAGCCGCGCCATCCGCTCCGGCGCCGAGACGCCGAGGATCGCGAGGGACTTCGCGAGCACGAGTTTCGTCGCGCGGGCGAGCGCGAGCCGCGCGACGCTGAGCGCGGCGTCCTCCGAGAGGATGCGGCACTCGTGGTAGAATGCGTGGAAGTCGCTCGCGAGGCCACGGGCGTAGCGCGCGAGACGGTGCGGTGCGTCGTGGCGCGCGACGCTCTCGACGACGTTCGGGAAGTCGGCGAGCCGGCGCGCGAGCGCGAGCGCGCTCGGCTCGGCGAGGCGTTCGAACTCGACGGCACCCGCGTCGAGCCGCGCGAGCAGCTCCGGCGGGGCTTTCCGCTCGACCGACGCGACTCGAGCGTGCGCGTACTGGACGTAGAAGACGGGATTCTCGTTCGACTGCTCGATCGCGAGCGTGAGGTCGAAGGTCATCGGCGAGTCCGCGCTCGTCATGGCAAAGAAGAAGCGCGCGGCGTCGACGCCGACCTCGCCGAGGATCTCGTCGAGCTCGAGCAGCGTACCCTGCCGTTTGCTAAGCGACACGATCTCGCCATCGCGCAGCAGCGTCATCTGCTGCGCGATGATCACGCGGATCGCGCCCGGCCGGCCGAGGGCCTTCGCGATCAGTTCGAGCCGCGCGATGTAGCCGTGATGATCGGGTCCGAGGATCAGAATCGCGCGGTCGCTACGCGAGAGCTTCGCGAAGTGATACGCGATGTCGGCTCCGAAATACGTCGGCACGCCCGAGCTGCGAACGACGACGCGGTCCTTCGTGTCGCCGAGTGCGGTCGCTCGGATCCAGACGGCGCCGTCCTCTTCGAAGACGAGCCCGCGCTCGCGCATCGCCGCGATGCCGGCCTCGACGGCGCCGCTGCGATGGAGGAGACGCTCGCTCTCCCACCGGTCGTAGGTGACGCCGAAGCGCGTCGCCGTCGCCTGCTGCCCCGCGACGATCGCGTCGCGCGCGTAGCCGCTGAAGAACGGCAGCCACATCGCCTCCGGCTCGTCATCGAAGCGCGGGCCGTCGCGCTCGCGCAGCGCCGCGGCCATCGTGACGAGGTAGTCGCCGGGGTAGCCGTTTTCGGTCATGGGAAAATTGGGTTCGGCGATCTGGCGGTAACGCGCGTAGAGCGAGCGCCCGAGCGTCTCGATCTGCGAGCCCGCATCGTTGATGATCCACTCGGTGTGGACCGCGATGCCGCGCATGCGCATGGCGCTCGCGATCGTCGCGCCGAGCGAGAGCGTGCGACCCTGCACGACGACGAGCGGACCCGTCGGATTCGCGCTGCCGAACTCGAGTGAGACCCGCTCGCCCGTCGCCGGCGCCGTGCCGTAGCGCTCCGGCTCCGCCAGGACGCCTCGGACAAGGGCTTGCCAGTGAGCCGGCGCCATGCGGATGTTGATGAAGCCGCCGATCGCGCTCGCCTCGGCGAGCAGGGCGCCCGCGGAGGCGTCCGTCTTGAGACGCTCGACGAGTTCCACCGCGATCGCTTGCGGCGCTCTGCGCGCCCGTTTCGCGAGTTGGAGCGCGACGTTCGAGGCGTAGTCCCCGAAGTCGGCGTTGCGCGGCTGTTCGAACGTGACGGCCGGCGCGTCGACCTCGACCAGCGCGGCCGCGAGGACGGCGAGCGCGTCGCGAACGACGGCGACACCGTCGCGAACGACGGCGAGATCGTCCGGTGACGCGTCGTCGCTAGTGATGGTACGGCTCATTGCGTGCGATCTTCGCCGCTCGGTAGAGTTGTTCCAGCACGAGCGCCCGCGCCCACTCGTGCAGGAGCGTGAGCTCGGAGAGCGACCAGCGCCAGGTCGCGCGTGCGAGCAGCGCCTCGCTCGCGCCGTACGTGCCCGCGACGACGATCGTCAGTCGCGTGGTGCCGGTCTCGGCGAGCGACCGAAGCCACTCCGCAAGCGCGACGCTCGAGAGCTGCGCTCCCGTGCGTTCGAGGAGCCAGACGGGACCTGCGGGATCGACCCGCGTGAGGATGCGCGCGCCCTCCTCGTCGATCGCGCGCTGCGGGTCGCCGCCGTGCGAGGCCGCGATCTCGACTTCGTCGAGTGAGGCGTAGCGCCGCAACCGCGTCCGGTAGTCGTCGCAGGCCGCGGCGATGTAGGTTTCACGCACGCGGCCGACCGCGAGCAACTGCAGCTTCACGACTTGGAGTATCGCACGCGAACGCCGTGCGCGCGTATCGCGGGTTAGGGCGCGAGCGGCCGCGGGTCGAGCGGCGAAGCCGGCATGATGCTGCGCCGCGGCGAGTCGCACTGCGAGCCATCGAGCGGCATGAGCCAGCCGCCCGCGCCGCTGCTCGCGATGAGCGAATCGTGCAGTGCCGGCGCGACCGTGCGGACGAAGAGGTGATGCTGCAGGCATCGCTCCTCGAGCACCGCCTCGACGAATCCCGTGCGGACGTCCGCCGACGCGAACGTGACTTCGCCGAGCTCGATGACGATCGTATCGGCCCCCTCGGCGAAGAGCCGGCGCCACTCATCGACGAGTCGCCGGAGCTCCGGGACGTCCATCCGGCCGTTCGCGATGATCGTCGCAACGGGAGCGCTCGGGGCCTCGACCCGGTCGCGAGCGTTTGCCTCCGGGATGCTGCGGTCTCGTGCCGCGGCAATGCGAAGGGTGAAGGACATGCGGCCGCCATTCATCGGTTCCGGGTTTTTCGTACCGTACCCGATCAACCTTGGATCAAGCTGAGGCCGGCGAGCATGCCGCTGCGAGCGTGCCGATCCGGTCGATCCTCGTACCGGTGAGAAGCGGCCGCTCGACTGGCATGATGTGGTGTCGCATCGGCCGGTGAGTGCGCGACCGGCGCAGGCCGGTACGGTAAGAACTTGCCTGTAGGTTTCCTTTCGCTCGCGTGACGCGCGTGGCGAGGCATGGCGAAGGATGCGACGGCGGCCGGTAGAAGATTCGTCATCTCTCTAACGACGAGAACGGAGTGCGCTTCGATGGACACGGTCAACTTGGTTTCGCCCGACGTGCCGATGCCATCGCGCATCGGCCGCATCGCCCTTGCGGATCTCGTTCGACGGAGCGCGCGCAAGACGCCGGAGAAGACGGCCGTCATCGACGGGTCGACGCGCCGCACGTACGCCCAGCTCGATGCGGACGTCGACCGATTGGCGAACGCGCTGCTTGCGCGCGGCGGCCGCAAGGGCGAGCGCGTCGCGACGCTCTGTGCGAACTCGTATCCGTGCATCGTCGCGATGTTCGGGATCCAGCGTGCCGGCATGGTCTGGCTACCGGTCAACCATACGCTGCGCGCCGACGATATCGACTTCATCCTCGGCCACGCGGAGCCGCGCTTCGCCTTCGTCGACGAGACGTTCGATGCCGGCGCCGTGCGCGCGTCGCTCGATGCCCGCACGGAGGTGCTCGCCCTCGTCCGGTACGACGTCTCGGGCGACGCTCGGAGGCCGAGCTTCGATACGTTCCTGAGCGAAAGTCACCCGTCGGAGCCCCTCGCCGAGATCGACGACCGGGACGTCTGCCAGATCATGTACACCAGCGGTACCATGGGGCGCCCGAAGGGCGTGATGCACACGCATCTCTCCGTGTACCTCGCCCTGCTCGGCAACGTCATCGACTCCGAGATCCGCGCCTCCGATGTCTCCGTCGTGATGCTGCCGCTCTATCACTGCGCGCAGCACTGCTCGCTCGGCAGCCTGCTCGTCGCCGGCGGGACGGCCGTCATTCTGCGGACGATGGAACCGGGTGCCGTGATCGCGACGATCGAGCGCGAACGTGCCACGCTCGTCCTCTCGCTTCCGCCGATCTACGCCGCGATGCTCGACCATCCGGCCCTCGCGCGGAGCGATCTCTCGAGCCTGCGGCTCTGCACGTACGGCATGATGCAGATGCCCGAGCCCGTGCTGCGCCGGCTGATCGCGGAGTTCTGTCCGAACTTTCTCCTCGGCTCGGGACAGACCGAGATGTATCCCTGCACCGTGACGTTCAAGCCGCCGTACCAGTTGACAAAGATCGGTTCGTTCTGGGGTGAGTCGTCGGTCGTGAACGAGACCGCGATCATGGACGATGCCGGCAACCTCCTGCCAGACGGCCGGATCGGCGAGATCGTGCACCGCGGTCCGAACGTGATGGCGGGGTACTTCCGCGATCCCGAGGCGACCCTCGCGTCACGCGCCTTCGGCTGGCACCATACGGGCGATCTCGGCATGTTCGATCCGGACGGCCAGCTCGTCTTCACCGACCGGAAGAAAGACATGATCAAGAGCGGTGGTGAGAACGTGGCATCGATCGTCGTCGAACGCGCGCTGCTCGCACATCCCGCCGTCGCCGCGGCGGCCGCCGTCGGCGTGCCGCATCCCCGGTGGTTCGAGGCCGTGACCGCGGTCGTGCTGCTCAAGCCCGGCTGCGTGGCGACGGAGGCGGAGATCCTGGCGCATTGCAAGGCGCGACTCTCGGGTCACGAAGTGCCGAAGCGCGTCTGCTTCGTCGGCGCGTTCCCGCTCACGGGTACGGGCAAGATCCAGAAGAACGAGCTGCGCCGGACGTTCGCGGACGTCTACGCGGCCGACCGTGCGGAGGCCGTTCGTTGAGCGCGGTCTTGCCGAGACCCGAGAGCCTCTTCTACGGTGAGGAGCACCATGCGTGGCGCGCGACGATGCGCGACTTCGTCTCGCGCGAGATCGCTCCGCACGTCGACGAATGGGAGCGCGCGCGCAGCTTCCCGCGCGACCTCTACGGCAAGGCCGCGGCGATCGGGTTGCTGCAACTCGGCTTCGCGCCCGAGTGGGGCGGCTTTCCGGGTGACGTGTTCTTGCAGACGATCGCGACGGAAGAGCTGTGTCGTCCCGCCGCGGGAGGCGTCGCCGCCGGTCTGATGAGCCACGGCATCGCCTGTCCGCCGATCGAGGCGGCCGGCTCGGGAGAACTGAAGGCGCGTGTGCTGCCGGAGGTGCTCGCGGGTGCGAAGATCGCGGCGCTCGCGATCACGGAACCCTCCGGCGGCTCCGACGTCGCGAACCTGAAGACGACGGCGCGCCGCGATGGCGACGCGTACGTCGTCAACGGTGCGAAGATCTTCATCACCTCGGGCGTGCGGGCGGACTACTTCACGGTCGCGGTTCGTACGGGCGACCGCGGCCTCGGTGGCATTTCGTTGCTGCTGCTCGAACGCGACATGCCGGGCTTCTCACGGCTCGCGCAGAGCAAGATGGGTTGGCATTCCTCCGATACGGCATCGCTGTTCTTCGACGACGTGCGCGTGCCGGTCGCGAATTTGATCGGTGAGGAGCATCGCGGCTTCTCGACGATCATGCGGAACTTCAATAGCGAGCGCCTCAATCTCGCGACGATGGCGATCGCGACGGCAGCGGTCGCGCTCGAGGAAGCGATCGCCTACGCGCGGACGCGCGAGACGTTCGGAAAGACGCTCTCAAGTCATCAGGCAATCCGGCATAAAATTGTCGATATGGCGCGGCAGCTCGAAGCCGTGCGCGCGTACCGCGACGCGATCGCCTGGCGGATGAGTCGCGGCGAGTCACCGGTCGCCGAGGTCTGCATGCTCAAGGTCCAGGCGACGACCGTCCTCGACTTCTGCGCGCGTGAAGCCGCGCAGATCTTCGGCGGCGCGAGTTACGAGCTCGGCACGAAGATCGAGCGCATCTACCGCGAGGTGCGCGTGCTCGCGATCGGCGGCGGTTCGGAGGAGATCATGCGGGACCTCGCCGCGCGTCAGATGGGGCTATGAACGCGCGAACGCGGGCCGCCGTTTTTCGATGAAGGCGCGGACGCCTTCGGCGGCGTCGGCGGTCCCGGCGTTCTGCATCATGAGCTCGCGTTCTTCGGCCAGGACATCTGCGAGCGAGGCATGGACCGACGCATTCACGAGCGTCTTCGCGGCGGCGATCGCGCCTCGCGGCATGCTCGCGATCGTCTCGGCGAGGGCGCTCGTCGTGCCGGCGAGCTCGGCGTCGGGCACGACCTTCGAGACGAGGCCGAGCGCGAGCGCCTCCGCCGCGTCGATGAACCGGTTCGTGAAGAGGAACTCCTTCGCGCGCTGCGGTCCGATCAGTCGTGTGAGGTGGTAGGACGTCCCGGCATCCGGAGAGAGCCCGATCGCGGGATAGCCCGCGCGAAAACGGACGGACTCGGCGGCGACGAGCACGTCGGCCGTGAGCGCGAGCCCGATGCCGCCGCCGGCGACCGGCCCGTTGAGCGACGCGATCACGGGCGACGGCAGTGCGGCGAGGGCGAGGAGCATCCGATTGAGATGCACGAGCTCGTCCCCGATCAGCGGGGCCAAGTCGCCGCCCGCCGCGACGAACTCGCGGATGTCGCCACCCGCCGAGAACATCTTGCCCGTTCCGGTGAGAACGACGACGCGGACGGTCGGATCGCCCGCGATCGCGGCGACTTTCTCATCGAGAAGCTTCGCGGCTTCGTGCGAGAGCGCATTGCCGAGATCCGGCCGATCGAGCACGATGCGGGCGATGCCGCGCTCGATCGAGAGCGTGACGGGTGCGGTCGATAGCATCTCCGCATGCTACCGAGACGAGAAGTTCGGTGTCAATGCGGAGCAGGCGCCGGTAGTCATTCGTCGCGACCCTCACTCACCCGGGTCGATCGGTGAGCGCGTAGAGCGGGCCGTCGCGGACGATCGCTCCGAGGAGTTCGAGTCGCAGCAAGGTCCCGAGCAGCACGCCGATCGGAGCGTCCACCACGGCGGCGAGCGTCTCGACGTCGCGCGGCTCGTCCGTGAGGGCGAGCAGCAGATCGCGCGCGTACGGGAGGGCGTCGACGATGCGCGTCGCTTTGGAGGCCGCGCGCGGCGCATCCGGCACCCGTTCCACTCCGAGCGCCGCGAGCACGTCGTCGGCGTCGCGCACGAGCGTCGCGCCGTCGCGAATGAGGGCGTTGCAGCCGGCGGCCTTCGCCCGGTCGACATCGCCCGGCACGGCCAGCACCGGGACGCTGAAGTCGCTCGCCCAGCTCGCGGTCGAGAGCGCGCCGCTGCGCGTCGCCGCCTCGACGACGAGCACGGCGTCGACGAGCGCGGCGACGACCGCGTTCCGCTGCAAGAATTGGAACGGCCGCGCCACGGCGTCGGGCGGATACGGCGAGATCACGCCGCCACCGCTCGCCGCCATGCGCGCGGCGAGCGCGGCGTTGCGCGGCGGAAAGAACTGCCGGTGGCCGCCGCCGAGCACGCCGATCGTCGCGCCGCCGGCCTCGAGCGCACCGGCATGTGCGGATCCGTCGATTCCGAGCGCGAGGCCCGAGACGACGCAGACGCCCGCAGCCGCGACCTCGCGCGCAATGCGTTCCGCGAGCCGCCGGCCCGCCTCGCTCGGGGCGCGCGAGCCCACGATCGCGACGGTGGATGTCGCGAGCGCCTCGATCGAGCCGACGACCCAGAGCCCATGCAGCTTGAGTCGCGAGCGCGTGGCCTCAGGGTTCGGCCGTGTTCTCACGACCTCGTCGATCGTGAGAAAGCGGGGCGCTTCGCAGGCAGGGCCGGGTGCGTCGGAGGGAGTCACGCCCGGTTCTTCACGACGAGTCGTCCCGGCCGCAAGCCCGCCTCGTGGGCGGAAGCCGCGTTCCTCGTGCGGCCTCCTGCGAGGAACTCGTCCCCCTCGTAGGAATAACGGGCCGAGAAATTGCGACCCGCCCCGGCTTCGTTGCCGGGAGACCAAGCGGCGTCCGGGAGACACGATAACGATGGCGACTGAAGCCTACTGCGTGAAATGCAAAGCCAAGCGCGAGATCAAAGACGCGCAGCAAGTGACGATGAAGAACGGCCGTCCCGCGACGCAGGGCTCGTGCCCCGTCTGCAGCACGAAGATGTTCAAGATCGGCGCCGCTTCCTAGCGGCCACCCGTGCGGCCGGGTCGCGTTGCGGGCAGGCCCGGTTGTGGCATATACTGCGGGAGACCCCATATCTTGTGGGGCTCGCGCACCCGGCCCGTGGAGGCCCGCTCCTGATCTGTCCGTCCTGCCGCAAGAGCGAGACACGCGTGGTCGACTCTCGCGACGACGAAAGCGTCGTTCGCCGCCGGCGCGAGTGCCTCGGCTGTAAGAATCGCTTCACGACGTACGAGCGGATGGGAGCGCCGCGGCTCTTCGTCGTGAAGAAGGACGGGCGCCGCGAGCAGTACAATCGTGACAAGATCTTGGCAGGCCTGCGGCGCTCGCTCGAAAAACGACCGGTCTCCGACGGTCAGGTCGAGGAGCTCGTCGCCCGTCTCGAGCGCGAGCTCTTCTCGCGCGGTGAGAACGAAGTACCGACGGCGATGATCGGTGAGAAGCTGATGGAGGCGCTCAAGGCGATCGACAAGATCGCCTATATCCGCTTCGCGTCGGTCTACCGGTCCTTCGAGGTCGAGAACCTGCAGGCCGAGCTCGCGGGGCTTCTTGCCGATTGAACCCGTCGTCGTGAAGATCCGGCGCATGCCGGAGTTCGACGACCTCCCCCTGCCACAGTACATGACGCCGGGCGCTGCCGGCGCCGACCTCGTCGCCGCCCTCACGGAGCCGCTGACGCTCGTACCGGGCGCGCGCGCGCTCGTACCGACGGGGCTCACGCTCGAACTGCCCGAGGGGTACGAAGCGCAGATTCGGCCGCGCAGCGGGCTCGCACTCGAGCACGGGCTCACGCTCCTGAACACGCCTGGGACGATCGACAGCGACTACCGCGGCCCGGTCGGCGTGATCGTCGTCAACCACGGCGACGCGCCGCATACGATCCGCCGCGGCGACCGCATCGCGCAGCTCGTCGTCGCTCCGGTCGTCCGCGCCTCGTTCGCGACCGTCCGCGTCCTCGCGTCCTCGCACCGGGACGCCGGCGGCTTCGGCAGCACGGACGGTCGTCCGGTTGCGAAGAGCGCACCCCGCAACGACCCGGCTTGAGAGTGCTCGTGGTCGGGCGGGGCGCCGTCGGCCGCTTCCTCGGCGAGCGCATCGCCGCGACCGGGGCGGAGGTCGTGTACGCGCCGCGCGAGCTCGCGGCCGTCGAGCCGGTCGCAGCCGATCTCGCGATCGTCGCCGTCAAGGCGACCGCCACGGCGTCCGCGATCGAGACGCTGCGCCGCGCCCTCCCGGATGACGACGCGACGGTCCTGACGCCGCAGAACGGCGTCGGCAACGAAGAGCGGCTCGCCGAGGCCTTCGGCCGGGACCGGATCGTCTCGGCGGCACTGACCGTGCAGGTCGAGCTGACGCCGAGCGGCGACGTCGTGGCGGCGAACCGCGGCGGCATCGTGCTCGCACCGGTCGGCGACGTCGCTCACAACTACCTGATCGCGGCGTTCGAGCGGACCGGCATTCCGACGTCGGTCGCGAGCGACTACCGAGCGCTCAAGTGGTCGAAACTTGTCCTGAACATCGTGGCGAACGCGTCCTGCGCGATCCTCGACGTGCTGCCCGAGGCGCTCGTCCGCGATCCCGCGCTCTTCGCACTCGAGATTCGTGCGATCCGTGAGGCCGGTGGCGTCATGGATGCGTGCGGCATCGCGACGATCGATCTGCCGCGCTACCCCGTTCGGGCGCTCCGCGCGATCGCGCGGCTGCCGATGCCCGCGGCGCGCGCGATCCTCGCCGGACGCATCGCCGGCGCCCGCGGCCGCAAGCCGCCCTCGCTGCTGCTCGACATGCGCGCCGGCCGCGAGACGGAGGTCGCCTTCTTGAACGGCGCCGTCACGGCCACGGCGCGCGCGCACGGTCTCGGCGCACCCGTGAACGCCGCCTTCGCCGGCCTCGTGCCGATCCTCGCGGCATCGAAGGCGGAGCGCGCGCGCTTTCGCGAACGGCCGCGGGCGCTGCTCGAAGCGATCGCGGCCGCGGAACATCCCGGCGCACCGGTCTTGCCGTAGGGCTCGGCGAACGCGGGAACCATGCACGATCGGGCGGTAGCGGTCATCACGGGTGCGGGACGCGGCATCGGCGCAGCGACGGCGCGGCGCTTCGCGCAGCGGGGCTGGCGCGTCGCGCTGCTCGATCGCGACGCCGCGACGGTCGCGGCGATCGCAACCGAGCTCGGCGCGAGCTGCTGCTGGTCGGGCAGCGCCGACGTCTCGGAGTACGCCTCGCTGCAACGCGCCGCAGCGGAGATCGCGCACGTCACGGATCGCGTCGACGTGCTCGTCAACAACGCCGGCATCCTGCGCGTCGGGCCGTTCGAATCGATCTCGCAGGCCGACGCCGAAGCGCAGATTCGTGTCAACGTCATCGGCACGGTGAACGGCGTCTACGCGTTCTTCGATGCGCTCGAGGCGACGCGGGGCGCGGCGATCGTCAATCTCGCTTCGGCGTCGTCGATCTACGGCACGCCGGACTTCGCCGTCTACTCCGCAACGAAGTTCGCCGTCCGCGGCCTGACGGAGGCCCTCGAGATCGAGTTTCGCCGCCGGCACGACATCCGCGTCTGTGACATCTCGCCGGCCTTCGTGCGTGGCGCGATGCTCGGCGAGCAGACGTTCCGGCCGAGCTCGCTCGATCGCCTGGGCGTCGAGGCGACCCCGGAGACGGTCGCCGAGCTCGTGCTGGAGGCGGCGCTCGCGAAGAACGGCCGCGTGCATTACACCCTCGAAGCGGGCCAGCGCGCCCTCCGCTCGCTGAGCGCCTTGCCGGCGCTGACGCGGCCCGTCATGGCGCGGCTGATGGGATACGGCTAGCCCTCCGCCGGAAGAGGCGGCTGGCGTCGTGCGCAGCGAAACGGGGGACCATGCGCAATCCCGACGTTCCGGAATCGCTCGACTCGTGGTCGATCCTGCACCGTCAATTCCGCTTCGACCGCCGCCGTTTCGAGGCGTTGCCGGCCGAGCGCCGCGAGGCGGTCGCGCGGGAAGCGACGCTCGTGCTCCGCGCGATGCACGACGACCCCGACAGTGACGCGGGCCTCGCGCAGATCCTCGGCCACAAAGCCGACCTGCTCGTGACGCACTACGCGAAGTCGTTCGACGGCCTCGCGCTCGCGCAGACGCGCTTCGATAAGCTCGGTCTCCGCGACGTGCTCGTGCCGACGGACTCGTACGTCTCCGTGCTCGAGCTCGGCATGTACGAAGCGACGGCGAAGATCCACGCCGATCTGCGCGATCGCGGCCTCAAGCCGCACGCGCCCGAGTGGAACGAGGCGTTCGACGCGGGACTCGCGGAGCAGGGGCGTCAGCCGCGCAACGCCGCGCGGCTCTGGGCGAAGATCCCGCAGCGCCGCTACGTCTGCTTCTATCCGATGAACAAGAAGCGCGGCGAGGCCGTCAACTGGTATCTCTTGCCATACGAAGACCGCGCGCGGTTGATGCTCGACCATGGCAAAATCGGGCGATCCTTCCACGGCCTCGTCACGCAGGTGATCTCCGGTTCGATCGGCTTCGACGATTGGGAGTGGGGCGTCGATCTCTACGCGGACGAGCCGCTCGTCTTCAAGAAGTTGATCTACGAGATGCGCTTCGACGAGGCGAGCGCGGCGTATGCCGAGTTCGGCGAGTTCGTGACGGGCGTCCAGTTTTCGGTCGAGGAACTGGCGACGTTTCTCGAGGGCGAATCCGTGCCGCGACTCGTCCCCGAGCCCGTGCCGGCCGGCGTCTAGGACGCGCTACGGCCCCCCGGGAAAGCGGGCGCACCGCTCCCACGGTCCGTTCGGAGCAGATGAGCGATGCCGGTTATGCCGTACCTAGGGTTCACGGACGAGTGCGAGGCCGCGCTCGCGTTTTATGCGAACGCGCTCGGCGCGAAGGTCGAGCAGGTCATGCGCTACGGCGAGGCGCCGCCCGGCATGCCGTGCCCGCCCGAGAACGCGAACCGCATCATGCACGCGCGCCTCGTGAAAGGGAGCGAGATCCTCCTGATGGCCTCGGATGCGATGGAGGATGGCGAGCGTGCGAACGCCGCAGTGAGTCTCTCCGTCACGGAGCCCGATCTCGGCCAGGCGAAGGCCCTCTACGCCGCGCTCTCCGAAGGCGGCGAACAGGCGATGCCCCTGCAGGACGTCTTCTGGGGCGGCCGGTTCGGCATGCTGGTCGACCGGTTCGGCATGCGCTGGATGGTCAGTACCGGCTAGTCCGCGGAGGCTCCGGCCGACGTCATTTCCCGAGCAGTCTCGCCGCGATCGGCAGGCTCAGGAAGTGCGGGAGATGGCGGCCCATGGTCGCCGAGACGAGATTCGGGATGCCCGTGACGATCACGGGCGTTCCGAGCTTCATCGCCGCATAGCCTTGACGTGCCACCTCGGCCGACGTCATCATGCCGGACTTGACGAGCGGCGTGTCGACGTTCAGGCCCGAGGCCAGCTGGAAGCCGGTCGCCGTCGCTCCGGGACAGACGGTCGTCGCCGTCACGCCCGTGCCGCGAAGTTCGTAGGCGAGCGCCTCGCCGAAACTCAAGACGTACGCCTTCGTCGCGCAGTAGACGGCCATGTGGGGTCCTGGCTGGAACGCCGCGGTCGAGCCGAGCAACATGACGCGACCGCGCCGCCGTGCGATCATGCCGGGCAGCACGGCGCGCGTGAGATCGGTCAGCGTCGTCACGTTGAGCTGCGTCATCCCGGTCAGCACGGCGGCATCCGCCTCCGCGACGATCGCGTTGTCGCCGAAGCCCGCGTTGTTGATGAGGACGTCGACCTCGAGCCCGCGCTCGGCGAGCGCTCGCGTGACCTCCGCCGTCGCGCCGGGCTTCGCGAGGTCGATCGAGAGGACGTGCGTCGTCGTGCCGTGTTCGGCGCGCGCGCGGGCGGCGAGCGCCTCCATCGCGGGCACGGAGCGCGCGACGAGCACGAGGTCGTATCCGTCGCGGGCGAGGAGCGCTGCGAAATCGGCACCGAGTCCGCTCGAAGCGCCGGTGACGAGGGCGGTCGGTCTGGGTGCGCTTTGCATGCCGAGCCCGTTAGGCGTGCGCCCCGCCCGCGCCCGCCGCGAGATACGTCTTCCAGAAGAAATAGAGCGTCATCGAGCACGCGACCGTGACGACGAACCGGCGCACGACGATCGAGGGCAGACGCTTCACGGCATCGGCGCCGAGATAGCCGCCCGCGAGCGCGCAGAGACTCGCGACGAGCGCCACTTCCCACGCGATCACGCGTGCGAAGACGAACGGCACGACCGCGACGCCGTTGATGACGGTCGAGAGCAACACCTTGAAGGCGTTCGCTTTGCGCAGATCGTTCAAGCCGAGCAGGCCGAAGAGTGCGAGCATCAAGATGCCGATCGCCGCGCCGAAGAAGCCGCCGTAGACGGAGATCGCGAACTGCGCGAGGTAGCCGGCCGGCGTCTCCAGATGGACGGTTGCGCGCCTCCCGCGGAGGCGGCGCGTGAGGGACGGCCCGCCGATGAAGAGCGTCGTTGCCGCGAGGAGCAGCCATGGAATGAGCTGCGTGAACTGCGCGTTCGTCGTGCGGAGCAGCAGCAGCGCACCGAGCGCGCTGCCGGCGGCGCTGATCGCGAGCATCTTGAAGAGCGCGCGGCGGCCGATGTCGATCTCGCTACGCAACGCCCCCGCCGAACTGAACGAGCCGACCCACATCGCCGTGTTGTTGGTCGCGTTCGCGCTGATCGGCGGCAGCCCGATGCCGAGGATCGTCGGAAAGGAGATGAAGCTGCCGCCGCCCGCCGCCGAGTTGATCGCCGCGGCAACGAAGGCCGCGATGCCGACGAGCGCGCCCTGTTCGAAGGTCACCTGACGCTCGACTCGCGCCGCGCGCGCGAAGTTACGCGACGGGCTCCGCGAAGACGCGCGAGCGCCGGATATCGGGCTCACCCAGGCTCCGCAAGTCGCCCTCCGAGACGAGGCCGCCCTGCTCGAAAAGCCGGTTCGCATGCCGGAGACGTGCCCGGTCGATGGCGTTGCGAATGCTGCGGGCGTTCGCGAACTGCGGCTGCCGCACGCGCCGCTCGACGTACTCGCGGAACGCCGATTCGGCGCCGGGCGTGAAATCGTAGTTCAGGCGTTCGAGCATCAGGTGCGCGATCGCGACGAGCTCGTCGACCGTGTAATCCGGGAAGTCGATATGGTTTGCGACGCGCGACCCGAGGCCCGGATTGCTCGTGAAGAACGTGTCCATGCGGTCTTTGTAGCCGGCGAAGATCACGACGAGATCGTCGCGCTGATTCTCCATGACCTGAAGCAAGATCTCGATCGCTTCGGCGCCGTAATCGCGCTCGTTCTCGGGCCGGTAGAGATAGTAGGCCTCGTCGATGAAGAGCACGCCTCCCATCGCGCGCTTGAGGACGTCTTTCGTTTTGGGCGCGGTGTGGCCGATGTATTGACCGACGAGATCGTCGCGCGTCGCGACGACGAGATGGCCTTTGCGCACGTAGCCGAGCCGGTGCAGGATCGCGGCAATGCGCATCGCGACGGTCGTCTTGCCCGTGCCGGGCCGGCCGGTGAACGACATGTGCAGCGGCGGCGGCTCGGAGGTGATGCCGATCCGCGCCCGCAGTTTGTCGACGAGCAGGAGGTGCGCGATCTCGCGGATGCGCGTCTTGACCGGCGCGAGCCCGACGAGTTCGCGGTCGAGTTGCCCGAAGATCTCGCCGATCTGCGACTCGGCGTACGCGGCGTCGAGGTCGAGCGCCGCCGGCGCGGGGGCCGGCGGCTCGAGGTCATCGCTCACGTGCATCCTCAGCTTTTGCCGTAGCGCTCGCCTTCGGGCAGGTCACTCGCGTACGAGTGCGTGCGATAGGCGATCTGCCGGTCCTTGCCGACCGTGCGCTCGAGCCGGAAGCCCGGCTCGTTCTCGGGTTCGTTGACGACGAACGACATCACCGTCGTCTGCCGGCCGAGGCTCGCGTCGTAGGCCGTCACCTTGATGTAGTGATTCGGCAGCGCTCGACGTGCTTTCGTCACTTCACCGAGGATCGCGACGGCGTCTTTGATGTCGAACATCGGCAGGCCGAACATCTCCCAATAGCTATTGCGCGGATGGGGATCGTCGGTCGTCTCGATCGAGATCGGCCAGCCGTGATCCAGGGCGTACTGGATCTGCTTTGTGATCTGCTCGTCCGTGAGCGGCGGGAGGAACGAGAACTGGCCGAACGTCATGCGCATCGCGGACTCCTTTTAGTACGACGGCGTCGCGACGACGTCGGGCGTGTCGGTCGACTCGTAGTTGAACGAGATGTCTTTCCAGATATCGAGCGCGCGGGCGAGCGGCGCGCACCACTTGGCCTCGGCTTCGAGAATCTGCGTGCCCTCGTTCACGTAGTCGCGGCCTTCGTTCCGCGCGAGGATCATCGCTTCGAGGGCGACGCGGTTCGCCTCGGCGCCCGCGGCGATACCGTCCGGGTGGCCGATCGTGCCGCCGCCGAACTGCAAGATCACGTCTTCGCCGAGCAGGTCGAGGAGTTGGTGCATCTGCCCCGCGTGGATGCCGCCCGAGGCGACCGGCATCACGGGCGCGAGCGAGGCCCAATGCTGATCGAAAAAGACGCCGTGCAGCGGGTTTGCGGGAATGAAATCCTCGCGCAGGATGTCGTAGTAACCTTTTGTCGTGTGCGGGTCGCCTTCGAGCTTGCCCACGACGGTACCGGCGTGGATGTGGTCGACGCCGATCAGGCGACACCATTTTGCTAGGACCCGAAAGCTGACGCCGTGCGACTTCTGGCGCGTGTAGGTCGAGTGCCCGGCGCGGTGGAGGTGGAGCATGACGCCGTTCTTGCGCGCCCATTTCGACATCGACTGCATCGCCGTAAAGCCGATCGTCAGGTCGATCATGATGATGATGCTGCCGATCTCCTTTGCGAATTCGGCGCGCTCGTACATCGACTCCATGTCCGCCGCGGTCACGTTCATGTAGTGACCTTTGATCTCACCGCTCCGGCTCTCCGCACGGTTCACCGCCTCCATGCAGAACAGATACCGGTCGCGCCAGCGCATGAACGGCTGACTGTTGATGTTCTCGTCGTCCTTCGTGAAATCGAGGCCGCCGCGTAGCGCCTCGTAGACGACGCGGCCGTAATTCTTCGCCGAGAGGCCGAGCTTTGGTTTGACGGTCGCGCCGAGCAGCGGCCGTCCGAACTTATTGAGGTACTCGCGCTCCATCACGATGCCGTGCGGCGGCCCTTGGAACGTCTTCACGTAAGCGACCGGGATCCGCATGTCTTCGAGCCGCAGCGCCTTGACGGCTTTGAAGCCGAAGACGTTCCCGATGATCGACGACGTCAGATTCGCAATCGAGCCTTCTTCGAACAGGTCGATGTCGTAGGCGATCAGGGCGATGTATTGCTCGGGATTGCCCGGCACGGGGTCGACGCGGTAGGCGCGCGCCTGATAGTGCTGGTACGCCGTGAGCCGGTCGGTCCAGACGACGGTCCAGGTCGCCGTCGACGACTCGCCGGCGACGGCGGCTGCCGCCTCGATCGGATCGACGCCCGGCTGCGGCGTGATGCGGAACGCGCAGAGAATATCCGTGGGTTTGGGTTCGTAGTCGGGCTGCCAGTAGCCCAGCTGCGCATACGGCGTGACGCCGGATTCGAAGGTGCGCGCGGCGCTCTCGCCGTTCGTTCCCGCCTCCGCCATCAGACCGCCTCCATGAGTTCGTTCTCGACGAGAACGACGCGGCGCGCGATCAAGAGTTGAGCGAGCGACAAAGAATGACTCACTTTCGTATTGCCGTGAGCGTCGCGGAATTCGCCGAGACGATCCGGACGCAGATGCGCGTGGCTGTCCATGTTGCTCCAGATCCGATCCTCGATTTTGAACGCGATCTCGGGATCGATGTTTCCGCCGAGTTCGATCAAGGTCTCGGGAAAGCCGCCCTCGGCCGTGATCTCCATCTGGTTCAGCGACGTCGAGGTACTGGCAAATTCGCTGTAGTCGAGCGCTTGAAAACGTCCGCCCTTGCGGATCTTGGCGGAGAGCTTCGAGGGATCTTCGTGATCGAACCAGTTCTCCGGCCGGTAGAAGCTGACCGTGAGGTCGGCGTAGCGCGACTGCGGCTTGATATGGGCTTCGACATCCGGCTTGCGACGATCCATCTCGGCACGTACTTCGGCGATGTCGTAGCCGCGCTGCAAGGTGTCGCGCTGGATCTTCCAGGCGATCTTGATCTCGGGTTCGGGATCCAGCCAGACGCGGACGTCGAAGAGGCTCCGTAGCGCTCGCGTGTAGAGCGGAAAGAGACCTTGGACGACGACGATCTCCTTTGGCTCGACGTGCTCGGGGCCTTTGAAGGTGCCGTCGCTGTGGTCGTAGATCGGCTTGTCGACCCCGCGACCCTCGCGCAGCGCCCACAGGTCCTCTTCCATCGCGGCGAAATTGTTCGCTCGCGGATCGAGGGCCGTGAGATTGACCGCTTTGCGCTGCACGCGGTCCAGGGCGTGATAGTCGTCGAGGCAGATCGTCTCGATGCGATCGGCACCGAAGATGCGATCGAGTCCGCGACAGAGGGTCGTTTTGCCGGTTCCGGAGTCTCCTCCGACGGCGATCATGATCGGACGGTTCGCCAAGGCTGCCTCCAGAGACAGGGGAGGCCTTCTTTACCGCTCGGAAATTCGTTTGCCCTGCCACGGAGTCTCGCCGAGACCGGCCTGCTTTTCGCGCTCGGTGCGATCTCAGATCAGATCGCGGACGGCGTCAGGAACTCGCGGGGTTCGGCGGCACGCAGATCACGTTTCGATGTAGCGCGCGATAGACGCTCCGGAGGGCGGCGACGAGTCCGTCGAAGCGGATTTCGTTTGCGGCACTCATGCCGGCGAAGGTGTTCGTTTCCATCGATCACGTCCAATCTAGACGGCAGCAAGTTCGATGCGCTAATCTTACTCCTGTAAAATTACACTGTCAAGATGGCGGAGAATTTTCTTGAATCGCGTGCGATCGTCGGCGACGGTGCGGCGCGAGCGAGCTCGATTCGATGCGATCGAAGAGCGGGCGCTCCCGTGCGAAAACGCCGAAGCCGGCGTCGTGACCGACGTCGGCTTCAGAGGGGACGGGCGGCCACTAAGCGCGAGCGGTCGCGGGCTTACGTCCGGTCGTGCCACGGTGGCTGAACGAGTTCGCGAGGTGTTGCACGAGGCGGACGATGCCGTCGAAGCGGATCTCCGTACCGAGGTACATGTTGGAGTAGGTGTGTTCGAGTTCGTGGTCCATGAGTCTCTCCTAGAGTCTTGACACCGGCAAGTTCGCCGATGGATGAATCTTACTGCCGTAAACTTACAGTGTCAAGATGGAAAACGAGTTCCTAGGCTGGCTTACCGGTCAGGCCGCGAGGCCGCGACGTTCGAGCGAGCGGTACGCGATCGCTTCGGCGACGTGTGCGGCTTCGATCCCCTCGCAGCCCGCGAGATCCGCGATCGTGCGGGCGACGCGAGCGATCCGGTCGAGCGCGCGCGCGGAGAGGTGCCCGCGGGCCGATGCATCGCGAAGCAGGGCGGTCGCATCGCTTCCGAGCGCACAGTGACGCCGGACGTCGGCTCCGGCGATGGCGGCGTTCGCGTGCGCTCCGGAACCCGCGAGGCGTCGCTGCTGGACCGCTCGCGCGGCTTCGACCCGGACGCGAATCGCAAGGGAGGCTTCCGCCGGTCTCCCTCCGATCATATCGTCGAATGCGAGCCGGGAGACGTCGACATGGAGGTCGATCCGGTCGAGCAGCGGCCCCGAGAGCCGCCCGACGTACCGGGCGACGGTGGCATCGTCGCAGCGGCAGTCGCTCGCGCGCGTGCCGCGGAACCCGCACGGACACGGGTTCATCGACGCGACGAGCGCGAAGCGCGCGGGATACGTGAACGATCCCGCGGTGCGCGCGATCGTGACCGTACCTTCCTCGAGCGGTTGGCGCATGATCTCGAGCGCGGTCCGGTTGAACTCCGGTAACTCGTCCAAGAACAGAACGCCGCCCGATGCAAGACTGATCTCCCCGGGCTTCGGAACCGCGCCGCCGCCGGCGAGCGCGAACGGACTGATCGTATGGTGGGGGGCACGAAAGGGCCGCGTCGTCACGACATGGGCATCGCTCAGCAGGCCCGCGACCGAGTAGAGCTTGGTCACTTCGAGCGCTTCGTCCGGCGTCATCGCCGGTAAGATCGACGGGAGGCGACGCGCGAGCATCGTCTTTCCGCAGCCGGGCGGCCCGACGAGCAGGACATTGTGGGCGCCCGCGGCGGCGATCTCGAGTGCGCGTTTCGCGGCACCCTGACCACGCACGTCGGCGAAGTCTCCATGCGCCTCGGGGCGCGAGGGTTCGTCTGCCGCAACCGCACGGAAGCGAAACTTGGCGCCGTGACCGCGGACGATCGCGACGGCGTCGTGCAGCGAGTCGGCCGCGAAGATCTCGAGCCCCGGGGCGAGCGCCGCTTCCCGGGCGCTCGCACGCGGGACGATGACGCGCCGGAGGCCGGCCGTCCGGATGCCGAGCATCATCGGCAGGACGCCGCGGACCGTGCGGAGCGTGCCGTCGAGTGCGAGTTCGCCGATTGCGACGAACTCTTGCACGGCGAGCCGGTCGACATGTTCGTCGATCGCGAGGAGCGCGAGGGCGATCGCGAGATCGAAGCCCGGCCCTTCCTTACGGACGTCCGCGGGCGCGAGATTGACGAGCAGCTTGCCCGCGGGCGTCGTATAGCCGGAATTGACGATCGCCGCGCGCACGCGCTCGCGCGATTCGGCGAGCGCGCGGTCCGGCAGACCGATGATCGAAAAACTCGGCGTGCCGGGTGCGCTATCCGCTTCGACGCGAACGACGTAGCCGTCGATGCCGAACATCGCGGTCGTGAGGGCGAGTGAGAGCACGGAGAACCTCCACGCGTTCATTCACGACGAACGGTTCATGTCGCAAGTGGCAGTCGGGAGCGAGCGATTCGAGCGAGATGCAGGTCGGCGAGAACGAGCTTTCTCCACCCGGCGGTATGGACCGACGGGCGGTCCACGCGGTCGAACTATCCACACGGTGCACAGGCGCGGCGCGCCATTGTGTGGATACGTGCCGGCGCTCGAGCCGAAGACCGCGACGACGCCTGCCTGGAAGCCTGCAGGCGAAGCTGCGTTCCGTCCAAGCGGAGCGCAGCGAGTGGACCGCGCTCCTGCGGCCGTCCGAGAACACCGAAACCGTGAACGCCGCCCCGCGCCGCGGATGGAGCTCCTGCTCTTGCGAACGGTTATCAACGTCCCCGAGGCGTGCGCCGTGTCACGATCCGCCCTCAGCCGCGTGCGCCGGACCGCGGGAATGCCTCCGCAGGTCTTCCTCGGCGCGCCCGCGCATGTCGGCGCGAATCGGGAGGTCTGCTGTCTTGCTATTTGGATGTCGCCGCGTCGTCACGGTTGCCGTGTGGTCGCTCGTGATCGGGCTCGGAACGAGCGCATGCGGCGGGGGACCAGCGTCGTCGTCGTCGGGCTCCGCGTCCTCGAATGCCGCCTCACCCGCCTCGGCGCCGGCCGGCAAGGTCACGATCGGCGTCTCGATCCAGAACCGCGAAGCGCAGTTCTATCAGGACATGGAAGCCGGCATGAAGGCCCAGGCGGCTCGATACGGCTATACCGTGACGGTCGTCGACGCGAGCCGGGACAACTCGAAACAGCAGAGTCAAGTCGAGGACTTCATCTCGCAGAAGGTTGCGGCGATCGTGCTCACCCCCTACGACTCGCAGGCGATCGGCAGCGCGATCGTCGAGGCGAATCAGGCGAACGTGCCCGTCTTCACGGCCGACATCGCGAACGCGTCCTCGCACGGGACGGTCGTCTCGCACGTCGCCTCCGACAACGTCCAGGGCGGCGGCCAGGCGGGCAAGCTGATCTGCGCCGCCGTCAAGCGGGGCACCGTTGCGATCATCGATGAGCCAGAAGTGACGAGCGTGCAAGATCGTGTCAAAGGCTTCAAGGCCGCGCTCGCCTCGAGTTGCCCCGGCGTGACGGTCGTCGCGGACGTCGACGGCGGCGGCGAACGCGCGAAGGCGAGCGCCTCGATGGATGACATTCTCCAATCACACAAGGACCTGAAGGGCGTCTTCGGCATCAACGACGACTCCGCTCTCGGCGCGAGTAAGGCGGTCGCGGCGGCGGGCCTCACGGGCAAAGTCGCGGTCGTCGGCTACGACGCCTCGCCCGAAGCGCGCGCGGCGATCAAGGCCGGCACGATGTACGGCGATGCGATCCAGCATCCGGATCAGATCGGCATGAAGACGGTCCAGGCGATCCACGGCTACTTCGCACACGCCGCTCCCGCCGCGCGCATCGCCGTGCCGGTCGGCCAGTTCACGAAGGCCGACGCGAAATAGGGCCCTCGGCCGGGGCGACGCCGCTGCTCGAGATGCGCGGCATCGTCAAAACCTTTCCGGGCGTGCGCGCGCTCGGCGGCGTCGATCTGCGCGTCGAGCGGGCGGAAGTGCGCGCGCTCGTCGGCGAGAACGGCGCGGGCAAGTCGACGCTCATGAAGATCCTCGCGGGCGCTCAGCGCGCGGACGAAGGCACGATCGCAATCGACGGGACGGTCGTCGCGATCGGCGGCCCGAAGGACGCGGAGCGCCACGGCATCGGCATGATCTATCAGGAGTTCAACCTCGTGCCCGATCTCGGCGCGATCGAGAACATCGTGCTCGGCGTCGAGCCCGCGCGCGGCTTCTTTCTCGACGCCCGGGCGGCGGCCGCGAAAGCGTCGGCCGTGCTCGGCGAACTTGGCATCGTCTTGCCACTCGACCGGCCGGCGCGCCGGCTCTCGGTCGCCCAGCAGCAGATGGTCGAGATCGCGAAGGCCCTCGTGCGCAAGGCGCGGCTGATCGTGATGGACGAGCCGACGGCGGCGCTGACGGAGCGCGAGATCGACGCGCTCTTCGCCCTGATCGCGAAGCTCAAGACGCAGGGCGTCGCGTTCGTCTATATCTCGCACCGGCTCGAGGAGCTGCCGCGGATCGCGGACTCGATCACGGTGCTGCGCGACGGCAAGACGATCGAGACGCGCGCGGCCTCTGCGCTGCCGCAAAACGAGATGGTGCGGTTGATGGTCGGCCGGTCCCTCGACGCGCACTTCCCCGCGCTGCCGCCGGTCCCGGGCGACGCGCCGGTCGTGCTCCGTGTCAGCGGCCTCGCGGCCGAGAACCGCGTGCGCGACGTCAGTTTCGCCGTGCGCGCCGGGGAGATCGTCGGCCTCGCGGGCCTCGTCGGCGCGGGACGCACCGAGATCGTGCGCGCGATCGCGGGCGCGGACCTCCCGTCGGCGGGAACGGTCGAGGTCGGCGGTCGCGTGGTCGCGATCCGCGACCCGCGCGCGGCGATCGACGCCGGCATCGCCTTCATCACGGAGGACCGCAAGGCGCAGGGGCTCGTGCTCGGCATGTCCGTCCAGGCGAACACGACGCTCGCGCATCTCGGCGCCTTCACACGCGGCGGGTTCGTCGACCGGGAGCGGGAGCGCGCGACGAGCGACCGCGAGATCGCGGAGCTGCGCATTCGGACGCCGAGCGGCGAGCAACTCGCGCGCAATCTCTCGGGCGGCAACCAGCAAAAAGTGGTCCTCGCGAAGTGGCTGATCGGCGACGCGAGCGTCTTTCTCTTCGACGAGCCGACGCGCGGGATCGACGTCGGTGCGAAGGCCGAGATCTATGCGCTGATGATCGCGCTGCTCGCGCGCGGCGCCGGCATCGTCATGGTCTCGAGCGAGCTGCCCGAGGTGCTCGGCATGGCGCACCGCGTGCTCGTCGTCCGCGACGGTACGATCCAGGCGGAGTTCGCGCGAGCCGACGCGACGCCGGAGCGCGTGATCGCGGCTGCGACCGGGGTCGCCGCGTGAACGCGAACGCGCGTGAGGTCGAGACCGCCCTCGACATCACGGCAGCCGCGATTCGCGAGAAGGATCGGCGCCGGCTCTTCCTGCGCGGCGGCGCGCTCGTCGCCGGACTCGCCGTCGTCATCGTCGTCGTCAACGCGTTCACGCACGGCGATTTCCTGACGGCCGGCAATCTGACGAACGTCCTGCGGCAGATCACCTACAACGAAATCCTCGCCATCGGACAGACCTTTGTCATCATCACGGGCGGCATCGACCTCTCGGTCGGTTCGCTCATCCAGCTGAGCGGCGTGCTGATGGCGACGTTCGCGAACGCGATGCCCTTCGACGGCGTGCCGCTCGTCATCGCGACGCTCGCGGTCGGCGCGGGCGCCGGGGCGCTGGCGGGTTTCGTCAACGCCGTACCGGTCGTGCGGCTGAACCTCCCGCCGTTCATCACGACGCTCGCGATGATGCTGATGGCGCGCGGACTCGCCTTCAAAATCGCCCATGGCCAGCCCGTGCCATTGCGCTCCGATGCGTTCACGACGCTCGGCACGGGCTACGTGCTGCGCGGACTCTTCGGCTCGGGCTTTCCCGGCATCCCGATCGTCGTGCTCGGGATGGTCGCCCTCGTCGTCGTCTTCGGCGTGCTGCTCGCGCGCACGCGCTTCGGGCGCTACGTGTACGCGCTCGGCGGCAACGAAGAGGCGGCGCGGCTCGCCGGCATCGACACGCGCGCCGTGAAGACGCTCGTCTACGTGATCTCGGGCGCCTGCGCCGGCATCGCGGGGCTCCTGCTGATGGCGCGCTTCTCGTCCGGCTCGCCGAACACGGGCGTCGGCTTCGAGCTGCAATCGATCGCGGCGGTCGTCGTCGGCGGCACGTCCCTTGCTGGCGGCCGCGGCGCGATCGTCGGCACGTTCCTCGGCGCGCTCCTGATCGGCGTGCTCAACAACGTGATGAACTTGCTCGGCATCGAATCGTATACGCAGGAGATCGTGCTCGGTGCCGTGATCCTCGTCGCCGTCATCATCGACGAACTGCGCAAACGCTACCTCGCCGCTTGACGAGCGGCCGACGATCGGCGGGGCAGGTGAGCCGGCTCTCGGACAAACCGCGCCGAGCCGGGCGCAGCATCGTGAAGAGATGTTTCGTCGTGACGGGTGCCGGACGCGCCGGATCGTCCGCGATGCGCCTCACGCGTCCTACGCTCCGGGCAGTGCGCCCTCGCGGCGCTTCGGCAGCTCGGCGGGCGGCGTCAAGATCTTGCCATGATCGCCTTGGACGCCGATCAGCACGTCGCATTTCGCGCTCGCGGCGATGAGCTCGATCGAGCGGCCGAGCGGCGCGCCCGAATACTTGCCTTCGCGGTACGCGCCGACGACGATCAATTGCGCCTCCTTGCGTTTCGCGAGTTCGAGCACGCCTTGATGCACTTGCCGCGCGCGGACGACCTCCGTCTTGATCTCGACGTTGTTCTTTCGCGCGATCGCCTCCGCCGTCGCGAGAACGTCGAGCGCGCCGCGGTGCTCGGCCTCCATCTCGGCCGTGATCGGGAGCGTGTGCGGAATCTCGATCACGTACGCGACGAGCAAGTCGGCGCGTTCGCGTCGGGCGAGCCGCGCGGCGAGCACCATCATGTGCTCCGAGTGGATCTCCTCGGAGAAGAGCACGATGATGCTACCGATCATCGTCTCGAGGTCGCGCTCCATCTCCGTTGCGGCGCGGTCCGCGACCGTGGTCGGCGGATGGAGCATCCAGCTGAGCGTCGCGACGACGGCGGCGACGATCGCGATGCCGATCGCGACGCCGAGCAGCGTCGGGTGCGGGCCGCTCGCCGCAGCGGCTTGGGGCGTCACGGACGCGGTCGCCCGATCGCGCGGTAATCGCGGAGCCGGACGAGGCCGAGCGCGACCATCGCGGCGCCGAGCACGTAGGCGGGCAGGGCGCTCGTCGTGAGACCGACGGCGAGGAACGTTTTGATGAGAATCGAGAGGCCGAGCACGGCTGCGACCAGCCCGACGACGACGCGTAGGCGGGCGTAGCCGCTCGAGGTGACGAGGCGTCTCACGGCGTCTCCGCGGCGCGCGCCTTGCGCGCTTCCATCGCGCGCACGTTGTCGAGATACTGGTCCATCAGTTCGAGTTCGCCCGCCTCTCGCAGGATGTTGATCTGGGCGAGCCGCCAGTCGTGCGGCTGCGACCGGAAGACCGGCAGCTTCATGCGTCGCCGGTAGTACAGATACCCGAGGATGCCGACGACGATCCAGAGCGGGCCCGCGACGCGGCCGATCTCGTGCGTGATCATCGTGAAGACGAGGATCGAGACGATTCCGGCGAAGCCGATCACGGCGACGACGGGAAACTCGACGGGGTTGCCGCGGAACGTGAACGGGATGTTGAGCGGCATCTTGAACTTGCGCGGACTCTGCGAATCGTTGAGTCGTAAACCGATGAGCCCGAGGAAGACGAGCGAGTAGCTCGCCGCCGCACCGAACGCGTAGAGATCGCCGAGGAACGTGATGCCGCTCTCGCCGCGGAAGAGGTGCGCGTACGTGTCGCGGACCCCTTCGTCCAGACTCGGAAGCGCGGCGAAGATGAGTTCGAGAATCGCGACGCTGCAGAAGACGACGATCGAAACGGCGGGCGTGCGGTACTTCGGATGAACCTTCCGAAAGACGGCCGGTAGCAAGCGCGTGTTACTCATCGCGTAGGCGATCCGGGAGGCGCCGAAGACGCCCGAGTTGCTCGAGATCAAGAGCAGGATCGCGCCGAGCAGCGGCACGTAGAACTTTGCGATCGCGCCGTAGAACGGCACGAGCCCGGCGAGCACGGCGACGGCCGCGCCGTTGTTGTCTTCGTTGCCGAGAAACTTCCAGAGCGGCTGCGCGTGGCCGTGGGCGTCCGGCGGCAGCGGATGCCACGGCTGCATGCCGAGCGCGAGATTCGAATACGCGAGAGCGAAGATGAGGATCGTCAAGATGAGGCTGATCGACGTCCGCGGGATGACGCTCGCCGGGCGCTGCGTCTCTTGCGCCGCCTGCGAGATCGATTCCAGCCCGACGAACGAGATGATCGCGAGCGAGACGCCGTTCATCAGGTTGAACGGCGTCGGCCACGACGTCGACATCGTGTGGATCAGCAGCTGCGGCTGGAAAGCGAAGACGAAGCCGCAGAAGAGGATCGCCGTCTCGCTGAAGACGTCGAGCGCGCTCACGAGTTCGTTGAACGCGGAGCTCTCGCGCACGCCGATGACATTGAGCAGCGCGAGCCCCGCGATCACGGCGAAGACGATGAAGAAGTGCGCCCACGGATGCGCGACGTAGCCGATCCCGGGCACGAGCTTCGAGAGATAGTCGATGCAGGTCCACGCGAAGAGCACGATGTCGATCGTGAAGTCGAGCAAGACGGCCCAGCCGGCGATGAAGCCGAAGATGTCGCCGAGCCCGCGGAAGACAAAATATTGTCCACCGCCGGCGACGGGATACGTCGCGGCGAGTTCCGTGTAGGCGAGGCCGATGCAGACGTAGACGAGGCCGGCGAACAGAAAGGCGACGTTGGAGGCGCCGGCGGCGGCGCCGAGCACGAGGCCGAGGCCGACGAAGATATCGGCGCCGACGTCGGAGTAGCCCCACGAAAACGAACCCCAGGGAGTGACGGAGCGCCGGAGCGACGGCTCCTCGACGCGGACCGCCGGAGCTCCGGCCGCGCTCACGCGATCGCTCGACCGAGCGCGGCATGCAGTTCGCGCGCGCCCGGAAACCGGGCCTGCGGGTCTTTGGCGAGCAAACGCAAGACGATCCGTTCGAGCGCCTCGCCGATCGTCGGATCGTGGACGGACGGCGAGCGCGGGACTTCGTTCACGTGCGCGAAGATGATGGCGACGAGATCCTCACCGTCGTTCCGAAACGGCACGACGCCGGCTAGCAATTCGTAGAGGACGATGCCGATCGAGTACAGATCGCCGCGGGCATCGGAGGGACGGCCGAGAAAGCGCTCGGGCGGGAGGTACGCGATCGTTCCCACGACTTCGCCCGCGTGCGTCCCCGCCGCGAGATCGGAAATCCTGCGCGAGAGCCCGAAATCCATGATCTTGACGCCGTTCTTCGTCAGCGCGATATTCGAGGGCTTGATGTCGCGGTGCAGCACGTCGCGTTCGTGCGCGTAGGCGAGCGCGTCCAGGACGTCGAGCACGTGCGCGAGCGTCGTCGCGCGCGGCAACGAGCGGGAGGCGGAGAAGAGGTTCGGTCCCTCGGCCAGCTCCATGACGATATAGGACAGGCCGTCGCTTTCGACGGCGTCGTAGACCGTGACGATGTGCGGGTGGTTGAGCCGCGCGAGCGACCGAGCTTCGTGCAGAAACCGCGCGCGCACGCCATCGGAGGGTTCGTTCAGCACTTTGATTGCGACGGGCCGATCGAGGCGCCCATCCCACGCGCGGTAGACGTCCGCGCTCGAGCCGGAGCCGAGCAGCGACCCGAGACGATAGCGCTCGCCGAGCGTGCGATCGAGCCGCTCCATCAGAACGCCGCGCGGTGGTGGCGGACGTCGTCACCGTCGATTGCGAGTACGTCGAATCGCGCGAGCGCGCGCGGGGCGTGCATCTGGAGGAAGTCGGCGGCCGCGGCACGCAGGCGCGCGCGCTTGCGGACGTCGACTGCGGCGAGCGCGCGGCCGTACGTCGTGCCCGTGCGAGCCTTCACTTCGATGAAGACGAGCACGCCGCCGTCGCGCGCGATCAGATCGATCTCGCCGCTCGGGCCGCGGACGTTGCGCCCGACGACGACGAAGCCGGCCCGCGTGAGATAGCGTTCCGCGAGCGATTCGCCGGCGCGGCCGAGCGCGCCGCGGGCGCTCAGGAGAGCGTCTCGGAGAACGGCAGCGTCAAGCGCACGGAGACGAAGCCTCGCCGGTGGTGTTCGCACGGACCGTGTTCGCGCAGGGCGGCGAGGTGACGCGGCGTCGCATAGCCTTTGTGTTCGGCAAAGCCGTACGCCGGATGCAGGCGGTCGAGGTCGACGAGCATGGCGTCGCGGTGCACCTTAGCGAGAATCGATGCGGCCGCGACCGTCGCGCACTTCGCATCGCCTTTGATGACGGGCAGTTGTTCGCCCGCGAACGACTTCACGCGCACGGCATCCGTCAACAAGTAGTCCGGCACGTGCGTGAGCGCCGCGAGCGCGCGCTCCATCGCAAGGATGCTCGCCCAGTAGATGTTGAGCCGCTCGATCTCCGCGACGCTGGCCTCGCCGATCGCCCACGCGACGGCGCGTTCGCGGATCGCGAGCGCGAGCGTCTCGCGCCGCTCCGGCGGCACGCGCTTCGAATCGTCGAGACCGCGCAGCATCAGCGGCGAGCCCGCGACGACGCAGGCCGCGACGACGGGCCCCGCGAGCGGACCGCGGCCCACTTCGTCGACGCCGCCGATCAGCAGGAAGCCGCGCGCGCGCGCCTCGCCTTCGTATCGGTGCAGGCGTTCGAGGCGTCGCCGTTCGCGTGCGAGCGCGGCGCGGCGCCGGCGTTGCGCCTCGATCACGCGTCCTCCGCGTCGAGGTGCGGAATCTCGAGCGTGATGCGGCCGAAGCGTCCGTCGCCGACGTCTTTGAGGTACGCCCACGACGCGTTGTGCAGATCGGCGAGGTTCCCGCGTCGCACGAAGCCGCGCTCGTGCGCGAACGTCTCGAGATCCGGCACCGCCTGCGGCAGCCGCTCCGCCGCCCACACGGCGAACTTCGCGGCGACTTCTTCGGCATCGAAGCGCATCCGGGGTACGGCGCCGACGACCGCGAGCTTCCACTGCGCCGCGGGCGTCGCGATCTTCGGCACGAGGATGCCCGCCGTATCCATCACCTCGAGCGCGGGTGTGACACGAAACCACTGGGCCTGACGCGTGACGCCCGCACGATCTTCGACGCGCGCGACGTTGCGTCCGACGAGCGCGTTGATGACGGTCGACTTGCCGGCATTCGGAATGCCGACGACGATCGCGCGCATGACGCGCGTCGTCGCGACCGGCACGATGCGCAGCAACGCCTCGCGCAGATGGACGCCCGAACCGCGCGTCTTGCCTTCGATCGCGAGCGCCTCGCGACCGGAGGCGCGGATGCGTTCGAGCCATGCGTTCGTCAGCGTCGGATCGGCGAGATCTTCGCGCGAGAGCACGAGCAGCCGCGGCCGGCGGCCGGCGAGTTTCGCGAGCGTCGGGTTGCCGCCGCTGTAGGGCACGCGGGCGTCGACGACTTCGACGATCGCATCGGCCGCGGCGACGTCGGCCTCGAGCCGGCGCATCGCCTTCACCATGTGGCCGGGGTACCACTGAATGGGCGCATCGCTTCCGACCGCGCGCGTCACCGGATCCAGCCGATCTTCGGCGCGGGCCAGAGCGCGAAGACGGCCCGACCGATCACCGCGGCGGCCGCGACGGAGCCGAAGGCCCGCGAATCGTTACTCGCCGCGCGATTGTCGCCGAGGACGTAGTAGGAATCGGCCGGGACGATCGTCTCGGGAAAGCTGCGCGTGTCGGCATACGCGACGTACGGTTCGTCGAGCCGCGTGCCGTTCACGTAGACGACGCCGCGCACGATCGCGACGCGTTCGCCCGGCAATGCGGCGACGCGCTTCAGAAAGATCTCCGGCACGGCGCCGTCGTGTGAGAACGCGACGACGTCGCCGCGCGCGGGCCGCCCGAAGCGAAACGCGAGCGTGCTGATGAGGACCCATTCGCCCGTGTCGATCCGCGGCTCCATCGAGAAGCCGGAGACTTGCGGGAGCCGAAGCATGAGCGCGAACGCGAGCACGGCCAGCAAGGCGACTTGCGCGCCGATCTTCGCCGCGCGACGCAGGCGACGATCAGTGGAGGATGCGGATGCGATCGGGGGGCCAGAAGAGGAAGAACGCATGGCCGGTAAAGCTCGCCTTCTGCCCCTTGCGCTCGCCGGAGAAGAAGGTGCCGGTGGTCTGCGCGAAGCCCCAAACGTGGGAGTCCTCGGAGTTCATCCGGTTGTCGCCCATCATGAAATAGCAAGTATCGGGGACGCGATCCGGCGCCGCCCACGCGCTCTTCGGCGGGATGTTCGCCTCGACCGGATCGAGCGGCTGACCGTCGACGTAGATGCCGTAGTTCTTGATCTCGAGCTCGTACGTCGGTGATTCTTTGATATACGGTTCGTTCAGCGCGATGCCGTTGCGATAGACGACTTGATTGTGAATGCGCAGACGGTCGCCGGGCTGCGCGATCACGCGCTTGATGAAATCGTTCGGTTGGTTCAGCGGCGGCGGGAAGACGGCGATATCTTCGTCGTGTGGCTTCGAGACGCGGTACTCGAACTCGTTGACCAGCAACACGTCGTGGATCTGCAGCGTCGGCTCCATCGAGCCCGACGGAATGTAAAAGGTCCGCACGACGAACGAGATGAGGAAGAGCGCGACGAGTCCCGCTACGATGAAGGCGTCGAGATACTCGATGATCACCGTGCGGGCCGATTCCGGTGCGGCGCCGACGCCCGGTTCGCCGCCCGCCGTCGCGACCGCGAGCGCGCGGCCGGTCGAACGGGGACGAACCGTCAGCGCGATACGGGCGATCGCGAAGACGCAGATGACGGCGAAGAGTTCGAGCGGCGTCACGTCAGCGGGCGCGTCCTAGCGGACGGCCTTCTTCTCTTTGATGCGCGCGGCCTTACCGATCTTCTCGGAGAGATAGTACAGACGGCTGCGACGGACGATGCCGCGCTTCGTCACTTCGATGCGGTCGACACGCGGGCTGTGCAGCAGGAACGACTTCTCGACGCCGACGCCGTGCGAGATGCGGCGGACCGTAATCGATTCGTTCGAGCTGCCGCCCTTGCGCACGATGACGACGCCTTCGAACATCTGAATGCGCTCTTTTCCGCCTTCGAGGATCTTCGAGTAGACCTTGACGGTGTCGCCGGGACGAAACTCCGGCACGCCCGTTTTCCGCTGTTCCTGCTCGATCAGATCGATGACGTTCATGATGCCCTTATCAACGCACGCTGCGGCAGCCGTTGCCACAACCCGGCAAGCGTACCATAGGGCCGTGCTCTTTTCAATCGGGAGGCGTGAGGTCGGGCCTCCGGTCGGCGGTCCGGGCGCGCGACTGCGCGCGGCGCCATTCCGCGATGCGCGCGTGATCGCCCGAGAGCAGGACCTCCGGCACCTCGAACGAGCGGAAGCGCGGCGGCCGCGTGTACGCCGGCGCGTCGAGCCCGGCTCCCGCGAACGATTCCACCGCGAGCGAGGCCGCGTCGATCGCGCCCGGCACGAGGCGCACGGTCGCATCGAGAAAGGCCATCGCGGCGATCTCGCCGCCCGTCATGACGAAGTCGCCGAGCGAGAGCTCCTCTGCGCCGTAAGCATCCACGAGCCGCTCGTCGATGCCTTCGTAGTGACCGCAGATGAGGACGACGCGATCGAGCCGGGCGAAGCGCGCGGCGTCGGCCTGCACGAACGGCCGTCCGGCGGGCGAGGTGACGACGACCGCGCGGCGTTCGTCCGCCGGCGCCCCGGCCACGATCTCGTCGAGCAGCCGCGCGAGCGGTTCGACCCGCAGCACCATGCCGGGGCCGCCGCCGTACGGGCGGTCGTCGGCCCGTTCGCGCGGACCGAGCCCGTCGAGCACGCTCCGCACGCGCAGGTCGACGAGTTCGCGTTCGAAGGCGCGACCGACGATCGAGAGGCCGATCACGGGTGCGAACATCTCCGGGAAGAGCGTGAGGACGTCGATGGTTAACATGCGAGAGGATGTTCGATCCACGACGCCTGCGTTCGCTCTTCGGCGGCGGAAGCGCTGCGGCACGGCCGGGCGACGTCGATCTCGCGCGCGATCCGGAGCTGCGCGCCGCGCTGAGCCTGCTCGTCCGCGGCCGCTCCGAGGAGGCGCTCGCGGCGCTCGAAGCCGTGCTCGCCGAAGAGCGTCTCGCGCCCGCCCTCGCCGCCGAAGCGTCGAGTAAACGCGGGGTCGCGCTCGTCGCGCTCGGCCGCCGGAGCGAGGCGCTCGAGGCCTTTGCCGAGGCCCTGCTGCGGGACGAACGCTGCGCGCCGGCGCTCGTCAACCTCGGCAACCTGCTGCTCGAAGACGGCGCGCCGCACGACGCGATCGATTTCTACGAAGCGGCGCTGCGCGCCGATGCGGCCTACGCGCCCGCGCACCGCGGACTCGGCGTCGCCTCGAAGCGGCTCGGCCGCCGCGGCGACTCCGTACGCGCGTTTCGCGCCGAATCGCGCCACGCGGTGCGGCGCCCGAAGCCCTAGCGCCTCAGCCGACCGTCTTCTGAACGTGCGTGATCTCGTCGACATACTCGAAGAGCTGCGGCAGCGTGAGCTTCTCGAGGTCGCAGCGCATCTCGCCGCCCGAGCCTTCGTCGCCTTCGTCGCGCAGATAGCAGCGCGACTCGACGTCGCCCGGTGAATCCGAGAGAAACGAAACGGCGAACCCCTTGCCCATCGTTTCGTCATAGATGCGCATCGCCGAGGGGTTCAGGATCTCGATCGAATGGCTCGCGTTGTTCGCGTCGAAGATCGTGATCGTCAGATAATCACGATTGACGACTTCGATCTGACCGACGACGAAGGTATTCTTCGCGGAGAAAAACTCATGACCGCGTTTGTTACGCGACGACACCTCGTAGAAGACGCGGTGTTTCACGAACCGATTCAAGATCTTCCGCAGGGTCGCGATGGACGCCAGCGTCTCCGTTCGGTTTCCCCGCGTGTAGATGATCTTCAAGCGCCGCTCGCCGGTCCTTCGAGTGAATTCACCGTTCGGGGTGGACGCGAATCGTTAACCGCCTGGAGGTCCGAAACCTTTGCTCAGTCCTGCTGACCTGGCCATCGCGGGCGTCTTCGCGCTCATCTTTTTCGGCCCCGACAAACTGCCCGGTCTCGCGCGGCAGATCGGCAAAGTGACCCGCGAGGTGCAGAGCACGGGTCAGGCGTTCATTCGCGAGATCGAGCAGGCCGGCGACGAGACGACCGCCGAACGGGAGGCCCGCCGCATCCGCGAGCAGGGCATGCAGCCCGAGCCCGACTACGCCGCGACGATCGCGAGCCGGCCCGCGCGCGAGGACGCGCCGCTCTACGACCCGATCGCGCACGACCCGGCTGCGAATGGCGAGCGGCACGGAGATACGCAAGCGGCCGAGATGCGAACATCCCGACCGCCCGAACGTGACGACCTGCGCGACTGACGGCCCGGGCGGCTGCGTCCTCTCAGATGTTGAGGCGCGAGCGCACTTCGTTGATGCGCGATTCGGCGAGCGCTCGGCCCTGAGCCTGAAGGCGTTCCTTCTGCTCTTCGGGCAGGCGCGAGTACACGATGTACCCGACGGCCGAAGCGAGTCCGCCGACGAGCCCGGCGAGGAGCGCGCGGCCTGCGTCGTTCGGCGGCTGCGCGGGAGGGGTGTAGGCGTGATCGGGGGTGACGCGCGTATTGCCGTCACCGATCGGCTTGAACGTATCGGTCATGAGCTCTCCTTCGCGATGCTGCTCGCATGGTACCCGCTCTCGGTGCCGTTCGCTTGCTTCTCATACCTGATGTCGCGTGCGAAAGGCGCCTACGTGCTGCGGGAATTGCAACGCGAGCCGTTCGACGGCGAGCGCCGCCGTGTGGACGATCGCCCGCACGTCGGCGGCGTCGCGCGTCGCCTCCGGCCACGTGAGGCGGAGGGCGTCCGGCGTCTGTTCGGCGGCGACCGCGACGTGCGCCACTTCCAGCAGTCCCATCCACGCCGTCTGGAGCACGGTCGAGACCGCGGCGCAGACGATATCGTCGCCGCTCGCCGCCCAGCCCGCGTGGCCGACGGCATGAAAAGAAGACAGCCGCGCACGACCGTCTTCCAAAATCTCGACCCGGACCACGGAGCTAGACGGGTAGCTCGATCTTGTCGATCCGCACTTCCGCGTAGTTCTGCCGGTGGCCGACGAGCTTGCGAACGCGCTTCTTCGGCTTGTACTTGAAGACGAGGATCTTCTTGTCTTTTGCCTGCCGCAGGACCGTGCCGACGACGCGCGCGCCGTCGACGTGGGGCGTGCCGACCGTGACGTGGGCTCCGCCGGCGCTCGCGAGGATGACGCGTTCGAAGGCGATCTCGGTGCCGACTTCGGTGTGGATCGCGTCGCAACGGATCGTCTCGCCTTCGCTCACGCGAAACTGCTTGCCGTCCGTCTCGATGATGGCGTACATAACTGCGGAATCATACCCGAGGTGAGCATCTCGCGTCAAGGCACGGCCTCTCGGACCCGCTTCCTTTCGGAGGCCGTGGCGTTCGGTGCCGCGCTCGTCGCGACACGCGGCTGCGCGGTCGCGGCGAGGGATGTCGTATTGGAAGTGCGGCGCGTTCCGTACGGGAGGTTCGTGGTGGGCCGGGTGCGCACGCCGTTCGGCGACGTGCGCGTCACGTCGGCGTCGTACGAGCGGCGGAGCGTGACGCTCGAGGTTCGTCGCACGCGTCAGCGACGTCGACGCGTGCACGCTCCGTGACGCGCAGCAGAGCGGGCCGTTCGTGATCGAACCCGGCGGACGGAGCGGCATCCGCGGCGACGACGGCTATCCGGCGCGGCGCTCCGCCGTCGTTCTCGGCGGTACCCGCATCGCATTCGCCCGCGCGGAGATCTGCTCGCTGCCCGCGCTCGAAGCCGCCCTGCTCCGCGCGCCGCGGCTCTTCGGCGCCCCGGCGGTCGAGCGCGCGCTGGACCTCGACGGCGGTCCGTCGTCGACACTCGGCGTGACGACCGGCCTCGGCCAAGACGGCTCGCGGCAGATTCTTGCCGAGACGGGACCGCTCGTCACCGTCGTCTTGTTGCGTGCCCGCGACGGCCTTGAGGCGGCGGCCTGTTAGGCGGCGGCCTCCGCGATCGCGGGTCCGTCTTCGAGCTTGAGCGTCAGACATTTCGCGGAGCCGCCCGCGGCATGGAACTCCGACAGATCGGTCGCGAAGACGCGATAGCCCGCCGCGTGAATGCGGTCGCGCAGACGCCGCGAGGCGTCGTGCAGGACGATCGCGTCGCCGACTTCGACGGCATTGCACGCGAAGGCGAGCGCGTCGTCGACGCCGACCTCGATCAGATATTCGGGTTCGATCGTCCGGCGCAGCAGTCGCTGCGCGTGCGGGCTGAACGCGTCCATGAAGGCGAGCACGTGGCCGCTCGCGAGCGGGCAGAGACAGGTATCGAGATGGTAAAAGCGTTCGTCGACGAGCAGCAGCGGAATCGTGCGTATGCCGAGGGTCTCGGCGATCTGCATCGTCGCGTTGCGCTCGCTCCGCCACCCGTAGCCGATGTAGAGCACGGGCCGGCGCCGATCGAAGAGCGCGTCGCCCGCGCCCTCGAAGTAGGTGGACTGCAAGAACGTGGTGGCAAACCCGTGCCTCGCGAGCGCGGTGCGGTACGCGCTCTGTTCGCGGCGCCGCTGCGGGTGGCGAAACGTGCTCACGATCGCGAGTTTGCCGGAGACGAGCGCGGCGTTCGCCGTGAAGACGAGGTCGGGCACGTCCGGCCGCGGTTCGACGAGCTCGATTGCGACGTCGGCCGCGCACTGCAACGTCTCGACCAAGCGATCCCACTGGCGGGCGGCATCCGGGAGGGCGCGTCCGACGTTCCGCGTCATCCACGGATTGATGTCGTACGCCACTTTGAAATCGGCGGGCGGGCACATCAGGAGCGTCGTCTTCATCGTAGCTCCACGATAGCGCCCTTCTGGGTCTCCGTCATGTGCCAACAGTGACGAATCGTCGCCCTCCGGTACGCTCGTGGTACGGGAGCGATTCGCCATTTGCCGAATGGACGCCCGAGCCGGCCCGAGCCGGTAGCTATTCAACCAGAGGACTTGTCTCATGAAGCGTCTTCATTCGATCGCGATCGTTCTCGCATTCGCGTCCTCGCTCGTCGCCCCGGCCTCCGCCAAGATGATGATGTCCCACATGTCGATGGGCCACATGAAGTGTCCCAAGGGCCAGAGCTACACCAAGGGGTACAAGACCAAGAGCGGCACGATGGTCAAAGGTTACTGTCACAAGTAGCCTTCGATCTGCGATCGGGGCGTCGCCGCGGCGTCGCTCCGATCGCATCAGGGCTGTAGCATCGCGGACCCGCCGGATCCGCTCGCGTCAAGGACCCGGCTCGACGTAGAGATCGTCGCCCTCGACGCGCACGCGGAAAGTACGGATCGGTATGACGGCCGGAAACGTCAGCGCCGCGCCGGTCGTGACGTCGAAATAGGCGCCGTGTCGCGGACACATGATGCGGCAGTCTTCGAGCTCCGCCTGATCGAGTTCGCCACCGTCGTGCGAACAGAGGTCCTCGATTGCGTAGAACGTGCCCGCGACGTTGCAGAGCAGCACGCCCTCCCCCGCGAACTCGACGCGGTGCGTCGTGCCGGGCGGGATCTGCGACCGCGTCGCGAGCGGCAGCTCAGACAAGGCGCACGAGCTCCGCGTGGTGCGGGAACTCTGCGAGGAGCGTCGCTCGATCCGCGAGGGCGAAGCCGTCGAACGAGAAGGCCGGCGCGACGTCGCAGCCGACCAGCGCGAACCCGTCCGCGCCGGGAAGTACTTCGGCACCGAACCATTGTGCGCGATCGACAATCGTTTGCCAGGGGCCGCGACGTGCCAGCACGCGCCGGTCGTAGCGGCCGTCGGCGAGGACGTGGACCGCGACGTCGTCACCGGCATAATGGTGCCACGCTTCGTCCGCATCGATCCGGTGCATCGCCGAGACGGCGCCGGCCGGCAGGAGGAAGAGGATCGAGCTCAGCGCGGCGCGCTCGCCGGGAGCGGCCGGCGACCGGTACGTCTCCCGGAAGTAGCCGCCTTCCGGATGCGGCGCGAGGTCGAGCTCGCGCACGAGGCGTGCGGCTTCGTCGTTCATCGGCTCCCTCTTCGACGGGCGCACGGAGCGGGCTTGCGAGAACCCGAGAACAGAACCGTGAGCGCGGCCGCCGCCGGGGTACGGCTCGAATATGAACCGCGACGATATCCCGCCCGAGCGCAATGCCTTTCCCGACGAGGTCGACGACCACAAGGATTCGGGCATGCCGCGTCAGCTCCGCACGCAGGCCGACAAGGAAGAGGCGCTCTCGCGCATCGAGGCCGAGGTCGCCGGCGTCGTGCCGGAGACGACCGTCTACGGCGACTCGTCCTACTTCCCGAATGCCGACGATCAAAAGGACGTGAACAAGTCCGGCGACGGCGAGCACTTCTGACCGATCCCCGGCTCTTCACCCGGGCCGACGAAACGGGCGACGACGCGTTCTACGCCGTCGCGCGGCTCGTCGAGCACATCGACGCGCACGCGATCGCCGCCGTCGAGCAGATCTATCGCGAGCGCCTCGCCGCCGGTTCGCGCATCCTCGACCTCATGAGCAGCTGGGTGAGCCATCTGCCGCCCGAGATCGCGTACGCCTCGGTGACCGGCCTCGGCATGAACGCAGCCGAGCTCGCGCGTAATCCGCGCCTGACCTCGGTGGTCGTGCAGAACCTGAACGAACGGCCGGCGCTCCCGTTCGAGGACGCCGCCTTCGATGCGGCGCTGATCTGCGTCTCGATCCAGTATCTGACGCAACCGGTCGAGGTCGCGCGCGAACTCGCACGAGTCGTCCGCCCGGGCGGATCGCTCGTCGTAACGTTCTCGAATCGCTGCTTTCCGACGAAGGCGGTCGCCGTCTGGCGTGCGACGGACGACCGCGGTCACGTCGCGCTCGTCGAGCGCTACTTCGAGGCGGCCGGCGGCTGGGAGGCGCCGGAGGCGATCGTCGCGAGCGGACGCGGGGATCCGCTGTATGCGGTGATCGCGCGCCGGCCGGTGCAGGCTCGCTGAGCGGCGCTAGCCGACCGAGCCTTCCATCTCCATCTTGACGAGACGGTTGAGTTCGACCGCGTACTCCATCGGCAGTTCCTTGACGAAGAAGTCGAAGAAGCCGTTGACGATCATCGCCGTCGCGTCCGCTTCGCTGAGGCCGCGCGACATCGCGTAGAACATCTGCTCCTCGCCGATCTTCGAGACGCTCGCCTCGTGTTCGACGGTCGCGCCCTGCTCGTCGATCTTCATCGTCGGCTTCGTGTCGCTCGAACTCTTGTCGTCCATGATCAGCGCGTCGCATTTGACGCGCGTCTTCGCGCCGACGGAGCCGGCGTGGACCTCGACGAGCCCGCGGTACGTCGTCTTGCCGCCGTGCGCGGAGACGCTCTTGTTCGTCACGACCGACGTCGTGTTCGGGGCCGCGTGGATGATCTTCGCGCCCGCGTCCTGATGCTGGCCCTCGCCCGAGAAAGCCATGGACAGGATCTCACCACGGGCGCCTTCGCCCATGAGATAGATCGCGGGATACTTCATCGTCAGCCGCGAGCCGATGTTGCCGTCGACCCATTCGACGGTCGCGTTCTTGTACGCGATCGCGCGCTTCGTGACCAGATTGAAGATATTCCGGTACCAGTTCTGGATCGTCGTGTACCGGATCGAGGCACCCTCCATCGCGATCAGCTCGACGACGGCCGAGTGCAGCGACGCCGTCGAAAACTGCGGTGCCGTGCAACCCTCGATGTAGTGGACCTTCGAACCCTTGTCCGCGATGATGAGCGTCCGCTCGAACTGGCCCATGTTCTCCGTATTGATGCGGAAATAGGCCTGGAGCGGCGTCTTCACTTCGACTCCCGGCGGAACGTAGACGAACGAGCCGCCCGACCACACCGAGGAGTTGAGCGCGGCGAACTTGTTATCGGCGACCGGAATCACGGTCGCGAGATACTTTTCGACGATCTCGGGATGGTCGCGCAGCGCCGTATCCATGTCGCAGAAGATGACGCCGTCGCGGGTCAGATCCTCGCGCACCGAATGGTAGACGACCTCCGACTCGTACTGCGCCGAGACGCCCGACAAGAACTTGCGTTCGGCCTCGGGAATCCCGAGACGGTCGAACGTCTTCTTGATGTCGGCGGGGACGTCGTCCCACGAGACCTGCTGCTTGTCCGACGCCTTCACGAAGTAGTGGATGTTGTCGAAGTCGATCTCGTCGAGCAGAGCCTTGTCGCCCCAGAGCGGCATCGGCTTCGCCCGGAACGTCTCGAGCGCTTTCAAGCGGAACTGGAGCATCCAGTCCGGCTCGTTCTTCATGCTGGAGATCCGCTCGACGATCTCTTTCGTGAGACCTTTCGCCGACTTGTAGACGTACGCGTCTTCGGAGTCGTGAAAGCCGTGTCGATAATCTTCGGCGAATGCTTGGGGCGGCGTCTTCAGCTCGATTGCCATATGGTCTAAGCTACGCTCCGGGGAGTCGATAGTCAAGATACTCCAGCGTATGCTGTAAAATCTCTGGAGGCCTCAACCGGTCAGACGCTCCGCGAGCTCCGCGAGGTCCCGCACGATCAGGTCGACGGCGCCCTCGTCGATCGGGCCGGGCGGCCGGCCAGGGCCGTATTCGAGCGGCCTGAGCACGAGGGCCGTGCCGAGACCGTGCGAACGCGCCGCCGCGAGGTCGGCCGGGTGCGAGGCGACGAGCGTGACCTCACTCGGCGCGAGCCCGAGGAGCGCCGTCGCCCCGAGATAGGTCTCCGCATCCGGCTTATACGTACGGAAGTGCTCGGCGCTGAAGATCGTGTCGAACCCGAGGCCGCCGCCTCGAGCGAGATCGATCAAGAGGGCGACGCTGCCGTTCGAGAGCGTCGCACAAACCCGGTCGATCCGCAGACGGGCGAGGGCGGCCGGGACCTCGGGCCATGGGCGGAGCCGGTGCCAGCGATCGACGAGCCAGGCGCGCTCGCCTGCGCCGAGCGCCCCGAGGCCGAAGCGCGGCAGCAGTTCGCCCAGGGACTCGGCGTGCAGCACGTCGAGATTCGCCCAAGGACGTGCGCCGGAACGGACGCGATCCATCGCCGGGGCGTACGCCGCGCGCCAGGCATCGACGAGGCCGGGCCAGTCGGCTGCGAGCTCGCGCTCGCGGCCGAAGCCGGTCAGATCCGTCGTGAGGCTGCCGCGCCAATCGACGAGCGTGCCGAAGACGTCGAAGAGCAGCGCGCGCGGCGTTCCATTCCTCATCTCACGGTCACGCGTACCCTCGGGTGAGCGGAAAACGCTTTACAAGGGGGGGTGGGGGGTCTATCATATTGCGCGGACCCCGGTATGCCGTGGAGGCTATCGATGGGTCCGCTCGCGTTCGAGGCCTCGGCGGATCAGAATGCCCCGTCAAAGCGTAGGACCTGAGTGAGCCGTAAAAGCGGAGGGGGGACGGCACGCCCAACGTGCCATCGCGACGAGGCGCCCGTCGACCGAGTGGAATCGGCCGGCCGGCACAGATCTCGTCGATAGGTCGGGGACGCAAGTGCACTGCACGCGCCAGCCGACGCGCCTGGAGGTGGGATTTCCCAACCAGACCCGAGGAGAACAATTGGAAGCACGGGGCACTCATATCATCTGCGAATTGTCGGGCTGCGACGCACGCATGCTCTCCGACGTCGAGTACGTACGCAACGTCATGGTCAGCGCCGCTCGCGAAGCGAACGCCGAGATCTTGAAGGACGCCTTTCACCGGTTTCAGCCTCAGGGCGTCTCCGGCGTGGTCGTGATCCAGGAATCACACCTGTCGATTCACACGTGGCCCGAGTCCGGCTATGCGGCCGTCGACTTCTACACCTGTGGAGACCACACCGACCCTTGGCGCGCGTGCGAATACGCGGCGAAGAAGCTCGGCGCGACATCGATGCTCACGACCGAGGTCAAACGCGGGATTGCGTCGACCAACGGGCAATATACGCACGTCGTTCACGAGCATGCCGGACAACGGGTGGCCAAGCGGTCCGCGTAAGGATCGCGACAGGCGGCTTCGGCCGCCCGTCACCACGGCCGGTCGTTCACGTTTAAGGGGATCCCGTTGCGCTTCAATCTACAGCCGTCGCGAACGCTCGGTACGGGCGCGGCGATTGCCGCACTCGCGCTCGCGGCGTGCAGGGGCGGAGGCGGTTCGCCGGGCCCGAATCCGACACCGGTCCCGATCGCGACGGTCAATCCCTCGGCGAGTCCCGGCGCCTCCGGCACGCCGACGGCCGCGACGATCGGCGTCGCCTATCTGCCGGACGGCGGCAATGCGGGCGGCTTCTCGGGACTGCAGATCGTCAATTTCGAGGATACGCTCGGGCATCTGCTGCCGAACGTATCGACGTCGTCGCCGAAGCCCGTCGTCTTCCCCGGGGCCGTCGGGCCGTTCACGATCTCGAACGACGGCTTCGCCGCCATCGCCGCCGTCTCGACGTCCACCTCTCCGACCTACACGCGCGTCCAGAGCGTCTTCGGGACGAACGCCAACGCGACGGTCCCGGTCGGTCCGGGCTACGACGTCACGCAAGTGCAGCCCAGCGCCCCGACGCAGGCGCCGTCGCCGGGCTCGAGCGCCTCGCCGTTGCCGTCGGCCGTGCCGGTGCTCTCGAAAGTGACCTCGCTCTCGATCTACGGTCTCGCCCAGAGCACGCAGGCCGTCGGCGTCGTCGCGGGTCCGGACACGACGGGCTTTCTCGGCCTCACGCAGCTCTCGAACGCGGGACCCGTTTTTGGTGGATTCGTGCCATACGCGGGTCAGACGCCGGCGCCGATCGTCGCCTCCCGGCCGCACGTCATCGCGCTCGCTTCCACGAACGTCTCGACGTTGCTCGCGCGTGGCCCGCAGGATCTGCTCGCCTATGCCGTCGCGATCGGCGGTACCGGCTACACCTTCACGGTCGGCGCCGACGACACGACGCTCGGCCTCGCCGCAACGACGCTCGGGTCGGGCGTCATGGCGCTCGATCCGGCGGACGGCACGCGCGCGATGATCGGTCAGACGAACCCGGGCGACGGCAGCGCGAACGGCGTCACGCTCGTAACGGGCCTGCCCGGCAAGGCGACGCACGCGATGACGATCTCGGTCAACGCCGTCCCGCACTCGATCGCGATCACGGCGGGCGGCGGCTACGCCGTCGTCGGCACGGACCAGGGCTTCGTCGTCATCGCCGGCGTCGATAGCGGCACGCTCACGCTGCTGCCGGCCTTCGCGCCGGCCGCGGCTCCCTCGACCTTCAATCATCCGAGTTACACCGGTTGCGACGGCAACACGTACCAGCTCGCGAACGTCTCGTCCGTCGGCTTCTCCGGCGATCAGGCGTATCTCGCGGCGCTCGGCAACCAGCCGGCGGCGGCGTGCGCGGGCGGCCGCACGGCGAGCCTCGTCGTGGTGCCGTTCAATCAGACGACCGGTACGTCGCCGACGCCCGGACCGACCACCGCGGCGAGCGCGACTCCGGCTCCGACGTCGTTCGTGCAGAACAACATCATCGCGCCGCCCATCGGTCAAGACTACCTGTTCGTGCGCTAGCCGATGCCGAAGACCGAGCACTGGCAGTGGTACGTCGAGCGCTTCGCCGAGACGGAGTTCCACCATCACGCCGTCGAGGAGACGTACTTCGCCGGCACGACGGCCTTTCAGGCCGTCGCCGTCATCCGGACGGCGACGTTCGGCAAGATGCTCGTCCTCGACGGCGATACGCAGAGTTCGGAGTTCGACGAGAAGATCTATCACGAATCGCTCGTCCATCCGGCGCTCGCGGCGACTGCGGATCGCTCCGAGGTGCTGATCCTCGGCGGCGGCGAGGGCGCGACGCTCCGCGAGGCGTTGCGCTGCCCCGAGGTGCGGCGCTGCACGATGGTCGATATCGACGGCGAGGTAGTCGCGCTCAGTAAGCAGTTCTTGCCGGAGTGGTCGAGCGGCGCGTTCGAGAGCCCGCGCGCGCGCGTCATCGTCGGCGACGCGCTCGCCTTTCTGAAAGACGATCGTGGTTCGTACGGCACGATCGTCTCCGATCTCACGGAGCCCCTCGCCGGGTCGCCGTCGAGTCCGCTCTTCAATGACGAGGTCTTCCGCGACATCAAGGCGCGCCTCATACCGGGGGGCGTCTACGTGCTCCAGGCGAGTACGGCCGGCTTCCACAACATGGCGCTGCACGCGAAGATGGCGCGCTCGCTGCGCTCGCACTACCGGTTCGTGCGATCGTCGTACACGCACGTGCCGGCGTTCGACAACGACTGGGCCTTCATCGCCTGCAGCGACGAGGCCGACCTCGCGGCGCCGGCGCCGGGGCGGATCGATGCGTACGTCGCGGCGCTCGCTGGTGAAAATTATTTTTACGACGCGGAGACCCATCGCCGTCTCTTCAGTTTACCGCTGTACCTTCGACGCGAGCTCGCGCGGGAGGGAGACGTCTTTTGAAGCAGACGCCGCTGCACGACGAGCACCTCCGTCTCGGCGCTCGCATGGTGCCGTTCGCCGGCTTCTCGATGCCGGTCCAGTACGCGGGCATTCTCAAGGAGCACGACGCCGTGCGGCACCGCGCGGGGCTCTTCGACCTCTCGCACATGGGACAGTTCGAGCTCCGCGGCGAGGGAGTCGCGGCGTTCGCGGACGCTCTCACGGTCAACAACGTCGCGACGATGAAGCCGCTCCAGGCTCGCTACAATCTCTTCTGCAATGCGGCGGGCGGGGTCCACGACGACGTGATCTTCTACCGCTTGCCGGATCGCTGGCTGCTCGTCGTCAACGCGTCGAACGCGGACAAGATGTGGCAACTCCTTGTCGCGGCCAACCATGCGGGCGACGTGCGGCTCGAGAGCCATCACGGCGCGCGCGCGCTGATTGCGATCCAGGGCCCGCGTGCCGTCGCGATGCTCGCGAAGCATGCGGCCGCCGAGATCGCGGCGCTCGGGTATTACACGTGTCTCGAGACGCAGGTCCTCGGCGAGGACGTCGTCGTCGCGCGCACGGGCTATACGGGCGAAGACGGCTTCGAGATCTTCTGCGACGGCGCGGCCGCACCGCGCATCTGGCGGACGCTGCTCGAGCGCGAAGCCGCGGAGGGCCTCGAGCCGGCGGGACTCGGCGCGCGCGACGTCCTGCGCCTGGAAGCCGGCATGCCGCTCTACGGATTCGAGCTCGACGAGGCGGTCTCGCCGGTCGCGGGCGGCCAGCGCTGGGCGGTGAAGCCGGGCAAGGGCGCCTTCGTCGGACGCGAGGCGCTCGTCGCCGAGATCGAAGGCGACGCCTACGACCGCATCGTCGGCGTCGTGCTCGAAGGCCGCGTGCCCGCGCGTCATGGGTATGCCGTCTACGCGGGCAACGAACGCGTCGGCGAGATCCGCAGCGCCTCTCTCGCGCCGTCGGCCGGCGGTGCGCAGGTCGCGACGGCCCTCGTCCACGCGCACGCGAGCGCCGTCGGCACGCCGCTCGGCGTCGAAGTGCGTGGAACGCGTCACGCCGCCCGGGTCGCGCCCCTGCCCTTCTACAAGCGCCGCTGACGTCGCACCGACGGGAGATCACGATGGCTCAACCGCAGGGTCTGCTCTATAGCAAAGAACACGAATGGGCGAAGGTCGACGGCGACGTCGCGATCCTGGGGATCACCGACTACGCGCAACATTCGCTCGGCGATATCGTGTACGTCGAGTTGCCGCGCATCGGGATGCAGATCGCCCAGCACGCCTCGATCGGCGTCGTCGAATCCGTCAAAGCCGTCTCCGACCTCTTCACGCCGGTCGGCGGCGAAGTGCTCGAGATCAATCCGGCGCTCGAGGCCGACCCCGCGCTCGTGAACCGCGACCCGTTCGGCGACGGCTGGATGCTCAAAGTGAAGCTGGCGGAGACCGGCGCGACGAGCGGCCTGATGGATGCGGCCGCTTACGAGCAACTCATCGCCGAATAGCCGACCGTGGAACGGTTCTCCGTCTTTGCCGGTCACGAGGTAGGTCATGTACGCCCCGCATACCGACTCCGACATTGAAGCGATGCTCGAGGTCGTCGGCGCCTCGTCGCTCACCGAACTCGTGCGCGTCCCGGAGGCCGTCGCTATCCGCGCTCCGCTCGCGGTTCCTTCCGCGCAGCCGGAGATGGAGCTGCAACGGACGATGGCGGCGTACGCCGCGCGGAACGACGCCGCCGGCTTCGCGTCGTTTCTCGGGGCCGGCGCCTATCGTCATTACGTGCCACCCGTGATCGGCACGCTCGCCATGCGCGGCGAGTTCCTCACGTCGTATACGCCATATCAGGCGGAAGTCTCGCAGGGCTATCTCCAGGCGATCTACGAGTGGCAGACGTATATTTGCCTCCTCACCGGGCTCGATATCGCGAACGCCTCGGTCTACGACGGCGCGACGGCGCTCGCCGAAGGTGCGATCATGGCCGTGAACGCGACGGGCCGGCGCGCGATCCTCGTGAGCTCCGCGATCCATCCGAACTACCGCGCGGTGCTGCGGACGTACGCACGCGGAATCGATCTCGAGGTCGAGGAGCTGCCGGTCGCAGCGAACGGCACGACGGATTTTTCGTCGCTCGAAGGGCGCCTGGCCGAAGGCCGCTTCGCCGCGGTCGCCGTGCAGTCACCGAACTTCTTCGGCGCGCTCGACGTCCCGCCCGAGCACGCGCGGCGCGCGATCGCGGCGAGCGGCACGGTCCCGATCGCCGTCGTCGCCGAGGCGATGTCACTCGGCGCGCTCGCGACCCCCGCCGGCTGGGGCGCGCAGATCGCCGTCGGCGAGGCGCAGAGTTTCGGCGTTCCGGTCGCGTACGGCGGCCCGTACGTCGGGTTCATCGCGGCGAGCGGCGCGCACGTGCGCCGCATTCCTGGCCGGCTCGTCGGCCGGTCGCTCGACGCGCACGGTCACAACGCGTACACGCTCACGCTCCAGGCGCGCGAGCAGCACATCCGGCGCGAGAAAGCGACCTCGAACATCTGCACGAACCAGGCGCACTGTGCGCTGATCGCAACGATCTATCTCGCGGCGGTCGGGGCGACGGGTCTGCGTCGCTGTGCGACGCTCAACGTCGAGCGCACGCACGCGCTCGCCGAGCGCCTGACGCGGATTCCGGGGGTGCGGCGGCGCTACGATGCGCCCGTCTTCAACGAAGTCGTCGTGCGGCTGCCGGCGGAACACCCGCCCGAGGCCGTCCTCGAGGCCCTCGCCGCAGAGCGTATCCTCGGCGGCGTCGCGCTCGGCCGCTGGTATCCGGAGCTCGCCGATTGCCTGCTGACGACGGCGACGGAGCTCACGACGGACGACGAGATCGAGCGCTTCGGCCGCGCCCTCGAGCGCATCGTCGCGACCGCGGCCGTCCCGCAGGAGGCCGTCCGTGCCTGAGTTCTCGGCGCGTTCCGCCGCCGTCACCGAGGCCGCCGCCGTGCGCGCGGGCCGCGCCGGCACCGTGCAGCCGCTCGGCTCCGTGCCGCTGCTCTTCGAGACCGGGGCACCGGGCCGGGCGAACGGCTACTTTCCGAACGGCCGCAGTCTGGATGAGTTCTTGCCGGCCTCCGCCCTCCGTTCCGACCTGCCGCTTCCCGATAACAGCGAAGGCGAAGTCGTCCGCCACTTCACGAAGCTCTCGCAGCGGACGTTCTCGATCGACACGGGCTTCTATCCGCTCGGCTCGTGCACGATGAAGTACAACCCGCGGGTCAATGACGCGATGGCGAATCTGCCCGGCTTCCGTGACCTGCACCCGTTCGCTCCGGACGCGCACGCCCAAGGTGCGCTCGCCGTGATGTACGATCTCGAACGCTATCTCAGTGCGGTCTTCGGCATGGCGGCGTTCTCCATCAACCCGGCCGCGGGCGCGCACGCGGAGCTCGCGGCGCTCCTGATCGCAAAGGCCTACTATAAGAAGCGCGGCGAGACGCAGCGTGCGACCGTCATCGTTCCGGACACGGCGCATGGTACGAATCCAGCGTCGGCCGCGATGGTCGGCTACAAGGTGATCTCGCTCAAGAGCGACGCGCGCGGGCGCGTCGGCGTCGAGGATCTGAAGAAGGTGCTCGGCGACGACACTGCCGTCTGCATGATGACGAATCCCAATACGCTCGGGCTCTTCGAGGATCACATCGACGAGATCGCGGCGGCCGTGCACGCGGCCGGCGGCCTGATGTACTACGACGGCGCAAACGCGAACGCGCTGATGGGCAATGCGCGGCCGGGCGACATGGGTTTCGATCTCATGCACCTCAACCTGCACAAGACGTTCTCGATCCCGCACGGCGGCGGCGGCGCGGGTCACGGGCCGGTCGGCGTCGCGCCGCACCTGGTCGAGTTCTTGCCGACGCCGGTCGTGACGAACGCGAACGGCACCTACGCCCTCGATTTCGAGCGGCCGGATGCGATCGGTCCGATGCGCAGCTTCTGGAGTAACTTCGCGCACGCCGTCCGCGCGCTGACGTACATCCTCGCGAACGGCGGCGAGGGCCTTACGCGCGTCTCGCAACTCGCGGTGCTCAATGCGAATTACCTCCGGGTGCGCGTGCGCGAGTTCCTCGAGACGCCGTACGACGAGCCGTGCCGGCACGAGTTCGTCGCCTCCGCGCAGTCACTCAAACGCGAGACGGGCGTGCGCGCGCTCGATCTCGGCAAGGCGCTGCTCGATCGCGGTTTCCACGCGCCGACCGTCTACTTTCCGCTGCTCGTCCCCGAATGCGTCATGATCGAGCCGACCGAGACGGAGTCGAAGGAGACGCTCGACGCCTTCGTCGAGGCGCTCCGCGAGATCGTCACGCAGGCCCGCGACGAGCCCGCCGCCGTCACGGGTGCGCCCGTCCGGACGCCGGTCGGCCGCATCGACGAGACGCGCGCCGCGCGTCAGCCCGATCTCCGCTGGACGCCCGCGCCCGCGTAGATAAGAAGATGCCGGACCCCGTCTCGCAGTGACGGGCCGCGATGGAGCACGTACGGGGCATCTCGCACGGGACGGGACGCCGTTCTCGGAAGACGATATGCGAGCGTATGCGAACCGCGTCGAATCCACTCGCAAAGACTTCGCACGAGACGGAGTAGCCAGAAACGGCCGAGGCTCGCCACAGAGAGTCTCGGCCGTTTCTCCGTTCGGCCGCGCGGACGGCCCGTTTGGGCGAGCCCTGCGACTTTTCTCCGAGTGCCGACGCGGCTAGTAGCCTAAACGAGCTACTCTTCGGTTGCGACGATCGCGCAGAATGTCCGGGCAACGTCGAACCAATGACAAATATGGCAAGCATGGCAAATAAATTGGGGAGAAACAGGAGGGTCCGCTCTGAGTAACCTCGATTACTTCACCTACGGCCATTTTCGGTCTCGTCAGAAGCGGTGAGTCCGAATTTGTCAGTTCTCTCAAATTCTAGGAAAGAGGATTCCATGACACGAACCCGAGCCGAGCGCGTCGCTCGCGACCTCACGCCGGCGCAGCGTCTCGTCCTTCGCGAGATGCTCAAAGGCGGCAGCGCGGCCGAGATCGCCGATGCGCTCGACCTCTCGATCTTCACGGTCCACAATCACTCGCGCGAGATCTACCGTTCGTTCGGCGTCACGAATCGGACGGGCGTCCTCGCGCCGTTCGTCGTCGCACCCAAGCTCTAACCGAACTCCCTCTCTCTCGATTCTGTCCTGCGAAGTCCCGCGCGAGCCGAACGCCCGCGCGGGATTTTCGCCTTCCAGGCGGGTAGAGCGCGCTCCGTGGAGAGATGCGGGACGCTCCTCTTCACGGGCGGCGGTCTCGGCATCCATCCGTCGGCTGCGGCCGCGACGCTCTCGATTGGCAAGGCGTCGCTACGAGCGCTCGGCCTGATGGTCGGCGAGGAGCTCCAGCCCGCGGGCTGCACACCGCGACCCTCACGAAATACGGGCGGATCGAGCCGGGCTCGCGTTTCGACAAGGCGTCGATTGCCGAGCGGTACGGGTCCGTGCACGCCCAGCCGCGGTGCGCCCGTGCGCGAAGAGGTGTTTCGCTAGCGACCCTTCGTCAGGGGATGCGCGCGACGATCGCGTCGAGCTCGGACTCCGCCCGCACGACGTAGGTCACGAGCGCTCCATCCGCGAGTACGACCGAGACCGCCGTGCCGTCCCGCGGACAGAGGTCCTGACACGACGTCACGAGCGGCCGGAGCGTCTTTTTGAGGCCGGCGGCCTCGAGGAGCGACTTCAGCCGTTTGCGCATCCCCTTCGCCCCCGGGCCGTCGCAGGTTCGGCAGATCAGGATCGCGCCACGCGGCCACGGGGTCTTCGCGCGGATCGCTTCGGGGCGGTCGTTCTCGGGCACTCCTCGTTCTTCGGCTCCGTCCGGGTCGCTCCGCTCGGTTGCCCGCCGTGGCGAGGGAGAGCGACCCTGGGAGACGTATCTCCCCCGTCCCGACCGGTACGGCTTCTGCCGTCGCCGGCCTTTGAAGCCCGCCCGGGTCGCCACGGGTTCACACGATTACCCCTGCTCGCTCTGATCGGAAGCTACGATGCGGATCAAACACGAAGTCTCGGCCGGCGGGCTCGTTCTCCGGCGCAGCGGCCCTGAGATCGACGCGCTGTTGATCGGCCGCGGGATGCCGCGCGTCTGGTCGCTGCCGAAAGGCCACGTCGAAGGGCGCGAGACGCACGAACAGGCGGGGCTCCGCGAAGTGCGTGAGGAGACCGGCTGCTGGGCCGACATCATCATGACGCTGCCGGATATCGCGTACGAGTTCTACCTGAACGGCACGAAGCACAAGAAGGCCGTGCACTTCTTCTTGATGCGCTATCTTTCGGGCGACACGGCCAATCACGATCACGAAGTCGACGAGGCGGCCTGGTTCGAGATCAAAGCGGCGAAAAAAGCGCTGAAGTACATGAATGAGAAGCGCCTCGTCGACCTCGGCCTCGAATACCTCGCGACCGTCGACCACGATCCGCTCTCCGAGGCAGCCGAGCGCGTCCAGGCCGCGGGCGACGTACGGGAGTCGGCGACGCGCTGAGGACCGACCTCGCGCCGGGCGACGCGCCGGGCGACGCGCTGCGCGTCTCGCTCGACGTCTTCGACGGTCCGCTCGACCTCTTGCTGCACCTCGTCCGCGAGCGAGAGCTCGACATCGCGACCGTGCCCCTCGCCTCGGTCGCTCTCCAGTACTTCGCGTACGTCTCGGCGGCGCGCGACGTCCTGGATGTCGAACGGGTCGCGGAGTACCTCGTCATGGCCGCGACCCTCGTCTTCCTCAAATCGAAGTCGCTGCTGCCGCCGATCCCGGCGGGCCTCGTTCCCGCAAGTGAGGACGGCGCGGAGGAGGTCGAGGAACGGCTGCGGCTGCGGTTGATCGCGTACTCGCAATACCGCACGGTCGCAGACGACCTCCGCGCGCGCGCGCTGCAAGCCGAGAGCTTCTACTACCGCGATGCGGGACCCGGCGCGACGGGCGCCGCCTCCGGCAGCGACGGCGAGAGCGAGCCCGGCTTCGTCCAGCGGTACGCGATCGCTCCGGTGAAGCTCGGTGCGGCGCTGCTCGCGGCGCTGCGTCAGGCGAAGCCCGAGCGGCGCCGGGTCGTCCGCGAGCGCTTTACGATCGCCCGGCAGATGGATTTCGTCGCGGAGGCGGTACGCGCGAGCGGTCGTGTCGAATTCCGCGACCTGTGTCAGGATCTCACGCGCGCGGCGATCATCGCGACGTTCCTTGCCATCCTCGAGCTCATCCGCAGCGGGAGGATCGCTTACGCGCAGCCCGCGTTCGGCGAGCAACTCTTCCTCTTTCCGCCGGAGTCGCTCGCGGAGCCGCATGCAACCTGAGCTGATCGCGACGGGCGAACTCGAACGGTCGATCGAGGCGCTGCTGTTCGTAGCGGGCGAATCGCTCTCGATCGACAAACTGGCCCGGTTGACGCAGTCGCCGCACGTCGATGTGACGCGCGCGCTCGCCGCGATCGCGGAGACGTACGCCGAGCGCGGCATCGTGCTCCGCGAAGTCGCCGGCGGCTACCGGTTCGCGAGTTCGCCCGCGGCGCGGGCGGTCGTTGAGACGTACCTGCTCCCCCCGAAGACCACGCTTTCGCCCGCCGCCATGGAGACGCTCGCCATCATCGCGTATCTGCAACCCGCCACGAAGGCCGAGATCGAAGCGGTCCGCGGCGTCAACGTCGACTCCGTCGTAACGACGCTGCTCGATCGGCGCTTCATCGCCGAGGCCGGCCGCCGCGAGGTCGTGGGACGGCCGCTCGAGTTCAAGACGACCGCCGAGTTCCTGGAATCGTTCGGCCTGCGTTCGCTCACGGAGCTGCCGCGGGTCGACTTCGACGCGCCGGTCGAACTCGCGCTGCCGATGCGCGCTGAGGGGCCGCCGCTCGTCGTCGACGCCGGGCTGCCGCCGGGCGAACCGCCGTCGATCGAGGCGGATCCGGGCGACGTTCCGGAGTCGCCTTCGATCGAGACCGAAGTCGAAGAAGTGCCGGAGAACGTGCCCGAGACGGGCGAGCCGGCGACCCGGGTGGAGGTCGCGCATGCCGGACCTCACTGAAGAGGAGCGGCCGCTGACGCCGGCGGAGATCTGGGAGCAGATCGAAGAGAACGCGCAGGCCGTCGCGGTCTCGAAAGAGCTGATCCAGCCGGGCGAACGGTTCTCGCTGACCGACGACCAGGCGGCCGCGATCGAGTCGATCGCCGGGGGCCTCGCAGCTGGGCGATTCGAGTTTTTGCTCAAGGCGCCGACGGGCTCGGGCAAGACCGAGGTCATGATGCGCACGGCCGTGCGCGAGGCGCTCCGGACCGGCGGCTACGTCTGTCTCGTCGCGCCGACGCGCGATCTCGTCCGGCAAGATTGCACCTACTTCCGCGACCGGCTCGACGGCACGGGTCTCGGCGTCGGTGAGATCCACGGCGGCATCTCCCCCGCCGAACGCCGTCAGATGAGTGCGGATCTCGACTCGGGCGCGATCCGGTTCGTCGTCGGCAGCGCGATGATGATCGCGAACGAACCGCTCTGGGACGTGCTCGACCGCAGCGCCCTCACGATCATCGACGACGTCAACGCGTTCGACGAACGCGAGCACCTGCGGCTGCTCGAGGATCTCGACTGTCCGCTGCTCTTCGCGAGCGCGACGCCGAGCGAACTCAAGATCTTTCTCACGCGCGTCGGCGCCTTCGACAACGTGGTCGCGATGCGCGCGATGCCGTTCGACGTCATCCCGACCGTGGTCCACCGCATACCCGGCGTCTGGGGCGAGCCGCCGACGGAGCAGCTCGCGCACGCCGAGAGCCTGATCCGCGATCATTTGGAGCGGAAGTCACGAATCTTTGTCATCGCGCGCACGCGCGGCGACGTGCCGAAACTCGCCGGGCGGCTCGAAGCGACGTACGGCATCGCCGTGCAGCAGCTCCGCGGCGATATGGCCGATACGGCCGAGCAAGGCCGGCGGAACCGCAAGCGCGGCGTGCGCGTCCACGGGAGCGTGACCCGGATCGAATCGATGCGCGCCTTCACCGAGATCGCGCCGTCGATTCTCGCTGCGACCAATCTCGTCGGCAGCGGTCTCGACATTCCGGCAGCCGACCTCATCGTCATCACCGACGCGGACGCGTTCGGTGAGTCCGAGACGGAGCAGCTGATCGGCCGCGTCGGCCGGCGCGAGCGGCCCTCGGATGCGGTCCTGATCGCCGAGACGACGTTCGAGAAGAATCCGTCGCGCTCGATGACCGCGGGCGTGCGCGCCAAAAGCTTCATGCCGCCGGGCATGCGCAAGAACGACCTCCGCTTCCGGCGATGATGCAGGGCTCCGCAGCCTCCTTCGATCCGCTCGCCGATGCGTACGACCGGTACCGGATCGGCTACGCGCCGGAACTCTACGACGCGCTCGCATGCGAAGGCGTCGGGGCCGGCTCGCACGTGCTCGATCTCGCCTGCGGCACGGGGCTCGTCGCAGCGGAGCTCGCGGCGCGCGGCGCCGTCGTCACGGGCAGCGACGTCTCGGAGCCGATGCTGGCGCACGCGCGCGCGCGGGTGCCGGGCGCGACGTTCGCCCAAGGTACCGCCGAGGCGCTCCCGTTTTCGGACGGAGCGTTCGATGCGGTCACGAGTGCCCAGGCCTTCCACTGGTTCGATCGGCGGCGCGCGCTCGCGGAATGCGCGCGCGTCGTGCGGCCGGGCGGCCTCGTGGCCATCTGGTGGAAAACACTCACGCGCGGGGACGTGGTCCGCGCGCTGCGAAACGAGATCGCGCACGAGGCCGGCCTCGAGCCGATCGGCGATATCCTCTCAGACGGTTTCGCCGACTTCGATCGCTTCGAGGGCCTCACGGATCAGCGCTTGCGCGTCATTCCGTGGAGCGTCGAGCGAACGGTCGGCGAGATCGTCGGCTACGAGCGGTCGCGCGCGCGCTCCCGCGCCGCGTACGGTTCCGCGTTCGAGACGTACCTCGAACGTCTGCGGCGACGCCTCGGAGCGGAGACGGAACGCTACGTGCTCTGCTACGTCCACTTCCTCTACCTCGGGCGCGTCGCCGCGGCCCTGCGATGAAGCTCGGGCTCCACGTCGCGATCGGAACGGGCTATGACAAGGCCGTGGCATATGCGATGGATCTCGGCTGCGAGGCGATCCAGTTCTTCCATGGCAATCCGCGGTCATACCGTCCGGCGAAGATCGACGCCCCCGCGCTCGAGCGCTTTCGCGACGCGCGGATCGCTGCGAAGATCGACCCGGCCGTCATCCACACCTCGTATCTGATCAATCTCGCGACGGACGATCCGAAGATCGCGGCGGGGTCGCTGCGGCTCTTGACGCACGATCTCGCGGGGGCGGCCGCGGGCGGCGTGCGCTACGTGAACACGCACCTCGGCTCGTACGGCGATCGCGACCGCGAGGCGGGCTTCGCCGCCGTCGTGCTCGCGCTCGAGACGGCGCTCGAGCAGATCCGGCCGGGCGTCGCGCTCGTGCTCGAGAACTCGGCGGGCGCGGGCAAGCTCTGCGGCGGGACGATCGAGGAGCTCGGCCGGTTCCTCGACGCCGTCGGCCATCCGCAGCTCGGCGTCTGCCTCGACACGGCGCACTCGTGGGCTGCGGGCTACGACATCTCGACGCGCGACGGCGTCGAGCGTTTTCTCGAGCTCGTGGACGCCCACGTGAGGCTCGACCGGCTCCACCTCTTCCATTTCAACGACACGCAGATCGCGCTCGGCGGTCACCGCGACCGGCACTGGCATCTCGGAGAAGGCTTGATCGGCTTCGAGGGTTTTCGCGCGCTGCTCTCGCACGCCGCGCTGCGCGACAAGGCTGCGATCCTCGAGACGCCGGGCGAGGAGAGCGACGACCGCCGCAATCTCGGCACGATCCGCGCGATCCTCGCCGGCGCCGCCGCATGACCGGCGCCACGGCAGCGGAGCACGTCGCCTATACGGGCGCCTCGGCGGCGTTCGAAGCCATGCTCCGCGAGCGGCATTTCGGTCATCGCGGCGTCGCCTATGCGGGGCGCAGCTTCCGCGTCTATCCGTCGATGTCGGTCGGGGATGCCGTGCGATTCTACGGCGCGATCAACCCGGAGTGGCAGCTCGAGCGGCTCGAAGCGGATCTCGCTCTCGTGAGCCTCGGCGAGAACTTCGAGGTCCGGCGACTCAAACGCGCGTATCAACGGTCGCTCGTGCTCGCCTTCGCCGCCGCAACGTCGCCGGAGCTGCTCGTCGTCGAAGGCGCCGAGGAGTTCGACGACGAGCGCACGGAGGCGCTGCTCGCGCGCGTGCTCGGCCGCGTGCCGCGTTCGTATGCGACGTACGCCGCAGGCGTGACGCACCCGAGCGAGCCGGCCGGCCGCGCCGTCGCGGCGGTGCTGCCGTGATCGCCGCGATCGCCCGCAATGAAGTGCGTCAGCGCCGCGTGCTGCTCGGCCTCGCCTTCGTTCTCGTCTGTCTCATCGCAGCGACCATGCCGTTCTGGTTTGCGTTCTCGCTCCGGCAGGCGGCGCTGCATCCCGGGAACGCGAGCGCGGCGGACGTGCTGCGCAACTTCCGGTCATACGCCTTCTTCCTCGAATCGACGTGGCTCGCGCGCGGCCTCGGACGCACGCTGATGCTGCTCGCGCTCGTCGCCGGCGCCGGTGCGATCGCGGGCGAGCGCGAGGCGCGGACGTTGCCGCTCCTCGTGCAGAGCGCGATGTCGCTCGGCACGGTTGCGGCGATCAAGTACGTCGCGATCGCGACGTGGCTGTTTCTGGTCGCCTTCTCCAGCGCGGGCGTGCTGACCGCGCTCTCGCTTTCGATGGGGCATCCGACGCCGGCCGTCGCGATCGTCATCGCCTCGGGGATCGCGTGGGCGAACGCCGTCGCGTTCCTCGCGATCGTCGCGTTCGCGAGCGCCCTCGCACGGCGCACGATCGTCGCGGCCGGGCTCGCGCTCGTCTTCGGCGTGCTCGTCGCCGCAGCGTTCGCGCCGTTCGGCGTCAACGCGACGGCGCTCGGAGCGGTCGTCGTCGGCCCGGGCGGCGCGCTCGATACGACGCAGGCGATCCGCGCCTTCGCCCTCGCGATCGGCATCGCGACGATCGCCTCAGTCCTGACGCTCGGGGCGCTCGACCTCGAGCGCCGATGATCGTCCACTTCGACATCGATGCGTTCTACGCGAGCGTCGCGCAGCATGACGATCCGGCGCTGCGCGGCGTGCCGCTCGCGATCGCGGGCGAATCGCGGCGCGCGGTCGTCCTCACGGCGTCGTACGAGGCGCGGCCGTTCGGCGTGCGCTCCGCGATGCCGCTCTTCAAAGCCCGCGCGCTCTGCCCGACGCTCGTCGTCTCGCCGCCGAACTTCGCGCGCTATCACGAAGTCTCGCGCGCCGTCTTCGCGATCTTCGGCGAAGGTTCGCGCGCGGTCGAAGGTCTCTCGCTCGATGAAGCCTACGTCGCGGTCGATGCGGATCTGCCAGGCGCCGTCCGCTTCGCAGAAGAGGTGCGCGCGCGCGTCGTCCGCGCGACGGGCTGCACCGTCTCGGCCGGGATCTCGGCACAGAAGATGGTTGCGAAGATCGCCTCCGACGACGCGAAGCCGAACGGCCTGCGCGCAGTCGAGCCCGGCACCGAACGAACGTATCTCGCAGCCCTGCCGGTCGGCCGCGTCTGGGGCGTCGGACCGAAGACGCAGCGGCGGCTCGAGAGCGAGGGCGTTACGACGATCGGCGACCTCGCCGCGCTCTCGGACGAACGCGTCTTCGCGTTCTTCGGCCGCGGCGGCCGCGGCGTGCGCGACCTCGCGCGCGGGATCGACGACCGCGGGATCAGCTCCGACCGCGAGACGCGTTCCGTCTCCTCCGAGCAGACGTTCGAATACGACGTCCGCGAAACGGAGGAGCTGCGACGGGCCGTTCGCGAGGCGTCGACGGACGTCGCGGACCGCTTAGTAAGAAATGGCCTTCGCGGATCGACGGTCGGCGTGAAGTGCAAGCGCTCCGACTTTCGGATCTCGCAGCGTCAGACGTCGCTTGCGGATGCGACCGACGATGCCGTGACAATCGAGCGCGCGGCGCTCGCATGTCTCGAGCGCGTCGATCTCGGCGGCCGCGCGGTGCGGCTGCTCGGCGTGCGCGTCGCGTCGCTCACGGCGCAAGCGGCCTCGCAGATCTCGCTCTTCGCGCCGTGAGGTCAGGGCCGGGCGAGCACCCGCAGATGGACGCGCTCGGGAAAGCTCTCGTCGATCTCGACGCGCCGGAACGCCTCTGCGCGCGCGTGCGTCGAGAGCGCGCGACGCTCGTCGAGCGCGGAGCCGAGTTCGGCGAACGCGCGTTCCAACTCCGCGCCGTCGAGCGACGCGATGCGCTTCTTCAGACCGGCGATGCGGGCGTCGACCTGCACGACGAGCTCGCGTCCGACCGCGGCTTCGACTTCGCGCAGACGCTCGATCAGCGTCGCCATGCCTTCGACCGTCGGCAGGCCGCGCGGCGCGACCGTCACGGTCGCGGGAGGCCGTCCGAGCCGGCGCGGCTCGCGTGGTTCGCGCGGCGTCCGGGCCTCGCGCTTTCGCGGAGAGCCGGTCTCGCGAGGCGGTGCGTCGCCCTCCGGGTAGACGCGAATGATCGAGGCAATCTTCTGGGGTCCCTTCGGCGATTGCAGACCCTCGGCGATCCCGGCGTCGATCAGGCGCGCGCGGAGCGCCGTATCTTTGATGATCTTGAGGTGCCGTTGATCGACACCGCTCGGCGGACGGCGGCCGCCGTAGAAATCGTCGCCGCGTGCCGCGGGCAATTCGAGCGCGCGATCAAGCAAAGAATGCCGTTCACCTTGAGCCATGGCGCGTCTCGTTCGCCGCCTCGCCGCTGGTCCTCTTCCTCGCGCGAGCGGGGGCGGCCGAGCAGGTTCGACGAAAACGTCCCTGTCGTGGTGAGATTGCAATGGACGTAACGATCCAAGCTGGTGTAGCCGGAGATTCGGCGCTGCGTTCCTTAGAGACTCAGTACGGGGTTCACACTCCTTGGGTCCATGCACATCGAACCCCAGATACGCTTTCTTTGACTCCAGAAATTCTCGAATGGGACGTGGAAGATTCGACGGCCTCCGTGGCCGACATCCCAGGTGCGCTTTCAGATTTCTTTCGCATCATTGCCATGTTGGAGTCGTCATTTCGCGACGGCACGATCTTGTGGTGGGTAGTTGGTTTGAATCTCGATTCGAATTCAAAGGAAAGGCTCAGTGATGAATGGTTCGCATCTACTTCGGCATTCCGGATGCCGGACGGAGATCTCATCCCAGGCTTCATACATTTTGATGGCTTCAACGTCTCACCTGAGCCCATACTTCGGATCACGATCGTGAGCAGGGCGAATCCGATTACCCCGGAGATCGCCGATATGGCAAAAACGGCTTCGAAACTCATACATCGATGGTAACACGTACTTGCCCTCCACGAGCCACGTCGCACCACCGATTGCGCGGTGCGGGGAGCCGTGGGGCACTAGCGAAGCCAGCATGAGCCAACCGGCGCGACGCGAGCGCGATTGCGCAGTCGAGCCGGAGTTGGTCCGCGTGATCGGAGAGCGGGAACCCCGCGTCGCCCGTCTCTGATTGAAAGGTGTCCGACTTCGTGATCGAGCCTTTCGTCGCCCCGACTCGGTCTTCGCGCGCGAAGACCGAGTCGGGCCACGTCCTCGTCGCATGGAACGCGCGCAGAGCCTCGGCGCGGCGGTCGCGCCCGACGTGATCGATCGCTATGGCGAGTCGGGCGCGGCGCTCGTCGTCTTCTTACATGGATCGCCCGCAAATCGCAAGGCGGCGCTCGGGATCGCGCGGGCTCTTCCGCCCGGCATCGAGTTGCTCGTCCCCGACCTGCCGGGCCATGGCTCGCGCGCCGGCGAGCCGTTCGCGATCGACCGTTCGCTCGAGGTGCTCGCGGAGACGATCGCGCGCGAAGGACGGCCGGCGGTCGTCGCCGGTGATTCACTGGGCGGATACCTCGCGCTCGCCGCGGGCAGCCGCGTGCCGGGCGTCGTGGCGGTCGTCGCGGGCGGCTGCACCTTCGAGATGCGCGGTGCCGCGAGCCGGCTCGCGCTCGCGAGCGACCTGCCGCTGCGGCTCGCTCGGCAGATCGCGGGCGCGCGACGCCTCGGACGGTTGATTGACCGTATCTTGCCATACGTCATCGATCGTGACAGCGCACGTGCCGTTTCGGCGGCGGGACTGCGCCTCGAGGCGCGGGGCGAGTCGATCCGCGCGCTCGCGGCACTCGACACGGGCGCGCTCGTCGAGGCCTGCCACGTGCCGATCGTCTTCGTCAACGGCTCGCGCGATTGGCCGACGCGCGCCGGCGAACGCCGCTTCCTCGCGCGCGCGGGGGCGGCCGAGCTCGTGCTCGCCGCGGGGTCGCCGCACGGCGCGAGCCTCTTCGCTCCAGCCGTTTTCGCCGCAGCATCGTGCGCGCCGTCGCGCGCGGGCGCGACGGATCAGATATGATCGGCGGTCCAGACCGGGTCGCAGGCGGCCCGGGGTGAGGCGACGGCCGTCTTCGCGAGCCAGCTGCGTCCGAGCGGCGAGAGCGGCGCCACCATCAGGACCGCGCCCCCGGTCCGCGCCCGGACCGTGCCGCGCGGCAACGCATCGCGGGCGATTGCGGGCGGCAGCCAGCCGCTGACGCGCGTCAGGTCGCCGGCCGCCGTCCGCAGCAGGCCCGGGACCGCGGCGCGGCCCTCCTCGCCCGCATACGCGAAGTCGTCGAGCACGAAGGCGTCGTGCGCCGCGCTTCGCCGGCCGACGATGTAGGCCAGGGCCTCGCGGCGACGCCGGATCAGCAGCCGCACCGGACGCTCACCGGTGCGGGCCGGCCGCTCCTCCGCGCCCCACTTCATTGCGATCCAGTCCCAGACGACGGGCGTCCGCACGAGGCTCCACGCGCGCATGGCGTCGTTGCCTTCGAAGCAGCGCCGTATCGCCGCCCGGTCGCGCGTGCCGATCGGTCCGCTCTCGACGGTGGCCGGCGCGAGCGAGGCCGCGCGCAGCGTGATGAGTCGCGAGGGCAGCGCGACGAAGCCGAGCCGTGCGTAGAAGCCCGGGTCGATATCCGAGAAGAGGAAGGCGACGTCGTGCCCGGCGGCGCGTTCCTGCGCGAGCAGCTCGTCGAAGAACCGCGAGGCGTGCCCGCGTCCGCGCTGCGAGACGGGCGTGAAGACGGCGCCGATGCCGACGCTCGCGAGCGTGCGCGTGCCCCAGCGCAGCTCGCGCTCGTACCGCTTGCACGTCGTGACGAGATCGCCGCCCTCGGTCAAACCGACCGTGAAGCGCGACTGACGGCGCAGGTACGCGCTCGCCGCGACCTGCCGCAGATCGCGCGCGTACGTCGCAGCGTCGCGCCCCCCCGACCAGAGGTCGAACGTCAGCGGAAGCACCTCGCGGACGTAGCGGTCGAGAGGCACGGGCGCGATCACGCCGTCGTCTCCCACGCTCCGAAGGGCGCGCCCTGCGCGGGCGCGGCTCGGCCGGCGGTCCCGCGTGGCGACGGCCGATCAACATGAGCCGTCGATCCGCCGAACAGTTCTACACGCGCCGGCCTGGCCCGTTAGGCCGAATGAGAAGGAGCCGTTGTTGAGGCAGACCCGCTGGACGTTCGAGAGCGATGATGCGCCGGCCGCGCATGCGACGCGCCGTTCGTTCGTCGCGTTCGCGCTTACGGCTCTCGACGGCGCGAGCGTCGACGTGTCGGGCGCCGAGCTCGTGCTCGGCGAACTGATCGGCAACGTGAAGCGTTACGCACCGGGCCCGGTCGTCGTCGCCGCCGAGTGGCAACGACGGGCCGTTCGCATCACCGTCACGGACTCGGGCGGCGGCTTCTCGAAACCTCCGGCGGCCCGACCCGCCGATCTCTTCGCGGATTGCGGGCGCGGGCTGTATCTCGTGAACGCGCTCGCGGGCGAGATCGAGGGCTCGTGCCCGCACGACGGCGGTTGCGCCGTCACGGCCACGATCCCGTTCTGCGAGGACTGAGGCGCGGGCTAGACGATCGGCAGCGCGTCGAAGGAGCCGCCGAGGATTGCGACCGGATCGTGCGCGAGCCAGCGCTGCAGCACGGTCGCGTAGACGGAACGAAAATCGGTCGCGTGGACGAGGTCGCCGTTATGATCGAGATCGGTCAGTGACGGGTGCGCACCGTAGACGCCGCCCTTCACTTTGCCGCCGATCACGAAGAGCGGCATCGCCGTCCCGTGATCGGTGCCGTTCGAGGCATTCTGCTGGACGCGGCGTCCGAACTCGGAGAACGTCATCGTCAGCACGCGGTCCTCGTTGCCGTGCTCCGCGAGATCTTTTTGGAACGCGACGAGGCCGTTCGAGAGGTAGCCGAGCAGCCGATCCTGCTGCTGACGCTGGTTCGCGTGCGTGTCGAACGAGCCGATCGAGACGAAGATGATCCGCGTGCCGACCTGCGAGCCGATGATCTGCGCTGCGAGTTTCATCTGCTGGCTGAAGGCGTCCGTCGGATAGATGACGGCCGTCTTGTAATTCGCGACCTTCGCGCGTAGCAGATCGCCGCCATGGAGCGCCGCGCGCGACATCGATTCGACCATGTCGAGATAGGGCGACTGGCCGGGCTTCGCGCCGTCGAAGAGGGTGCCGGCCGTCGTCTTGCCGGCCGCGTCTTTGCCGCTGTTGTACGAAAACGTGTTGAGCGCGCCGACGGCAGGGACGTCGACGTGCTGCGCGATCAGCGCCGTCGGCACGGTGTCGCCGAGCGAGACCGCGGTGAAGAGCGTCTGCGGGGCGGCGGGCACGCCGTTCGCAGATTTTGCTACTGGCACGATCTTGTCGAGAGTCCGGCCGAGCCAGCCCGTCGAGGTCGGACGGTCGGGCGACGCCGTCTCCCAGATCTGCGTCGCCTCGAAATGCGAGCGATTGGGGTTCGGATAGCCGACGCCTTGGACGAGAGCGAGGCGTCCTTCTTTGAGCAACTCGCCCATACCGGCGAGCACCGGATTGAGCCCGATGCGGTCGTCGATCTTCAGGACGGCGGTCTCGGGGATCGCGATCGTCGCGCGGACGCGGTGGTAGGCGTCGTCCGCATATGGCACGACCGTGTTCAGTCCATCGTTGCCGCCGCCCATCTGGATGACGACGAGCACGTTGTCGCCATCGACGCTCGTTCCGAGCGACGGCAGCGCCTGCGCCATCGCGGTGCCCGTGAGGAATGAGGGAATCGTGCCACCGAGGACGGCGACTTTGAGCGAGGTCGAGAGGAAGGCGCGACGTGAGGACATCGGAGCTCCGTCAGTTCAGCTGGTTCGAAGGGAGGTTGAGGGCGAGGGCGAGGACGCCGCGGATCTTCTCTTGGTAGTTTTCGGCCCCGAACGGCGTCGGCAGCGTGGCGTTCTCGGACTGCAGATAGGCGATGAGCGTGCGCCGGACGTCGCTCGTGACGTCGTTCTGGACGGCGCCGGCGAGCAGCGTCGCGAGCACGCGGTCGGCATCCAGACCGCCGGCCGCCGCGACGACGACGTCGGGCGTGTATGCCGGAAACGTCGCGAGCGGAGGCGGCGGCGCGGGGGGCGGCGTCGTCTTCGGCGGCACCGCGGCCATGGGGGCGGCACCCGCGGCGCCCGGCATCGCGGCGAGCTTCGCGCTCTGCGCCGCCGCCGGAACGCCCGGCACGGCCGTGACGGCACCGGCGGTCGTCGTTCCGGGTGCGACGACCGCCGGCGCGGGCGCTCCGGCCATCGCGGGGACGCCCGTCATCGACGTGGCGGCGAGCACGGGCGGCGCGGAGAGCCGTGGCGGCGAGCTCTTGACGACTTTGTTGACGAGGTTGAAGCGCGAGAGCAGGGTCGCGGTGTTGATCCAGGTCGGCCCGCCGTCCCAGCCCTTGACGCTCGGCGGTGCGAGCGGCGCCTGGCCCATGCGCTGCAGCCAGTACGGGATGTCGGCCGGCGTCTGCGCGACGTCCATGTAGCGCAGGAGGCCGACCGTGAACTCGATCGGGCTCTTCGGGAGCGCCCGGTACGCGCGGCTCGAATAGAAGACGTTCGAGCGCAGGAGCGCCCCGACGACCTGCGCGACGTTCGTGCCGGAACGCGCGTAGACGTCCGCGACCGCGTCGATCAGTTCGGGCTCGGGATCGGAGTAGACGAAGAACTCGAGCAATTTGTGCGCGAGGAAGCGCGTGTGGACGGGCTGCTGGACGATGATGTCGATGATGTCCGTGCCGTCGAAGGTGCCGGTCCGGCCGAGAAAGGTCTTGGAGGCCGGGTCGTGTTGCGCCGGATGGAAGGCGAAGCGGGCGGCTTTGTCCAGGCCCCAGCCCGTGAACGCGCGCGCCGCGGCGTGGACGTCGTCCTCCGTGTAGGCGCCGAGGCCGAGCGTGAAGAGCTCCATGACTTCACGAGCGAAGTTTTCGTTCGGATGTGCCGCGACGTTCTGCCGGTTGTCGAGCCAGATCAGCATCGCGGGGTTCTGCGCCGTCGCAATCAGCAGGGACCGGAAATTGCCAAGCGCCATCGAGCGGAACAGGTCGATCTGCTCGCACATGTAGCGCGCTTCGACCTTGTTCGTGCTCGTCGCGAAATGGCCGTGCCAGAACAGCGTCATCTTTTCGAGGAGCGGCCGCTTCGTGCGCAGCATGCGATCGAGCCACCACATCTGCGCCGTTACGGTCCGCTTGTGGACGTCGAGGAGCGCCGTGGTGTCGGGGTAGGCGGCGAACGCGACCTCCTCGTTCGTTGGATGCAGCAGGGTCGCGACCGAGCCCGCCATCCCGGCGGCGACGGAGCGGTCGATCTCGGCCGGCGTCGGCCCGAAGCCCGCGCGACGCGCGAGATGCGCGGCTTGCCGCGGGCCCCAGTGACCGTCGTAGGGCTGGAGGGCGGAGGCGAGATCGAGGCTGCCGGCGGGCCGGTAGCCGACCTGCGGGTCGGTCGAGGTATCGAGCTTCATCGAGTCTTCCACCAAGAGAGCGTGAAGAAAGCGCCCGCACTCTGCAACGGACGCATGCGGAAGATGGTCGCTCGATGCGGCGCACGTTCATCGAGTTCTAAGAATCTTACGGCGTGAGCGAGCGGTCGCGGCTGAAGTCGACATCCTCGTAGATCTCGGAGACCGGGACGACAAGACCGAGCGAGACGATCTCGAGCGCGCCGGATACGAGAGCGGGACCCGTTTCGAGCGTTTCGAGCCGCCGGCGGTAGATGCGAACGGAAGGCTTGCGAGAGTCGATGAGGACGTATTCTTCGAGCGCGGCGATCGTTTGGTACTCGTCGAGTTTGTCACTCGAGTCGACGCCGGCCGTTGCCTCCGAGAGGACCTCGACGATCAATTTCGGGTGGCGTTTTTGGAGGCGCTGCTGCGCATCCCGCGCGTCACACGTGACGAGGACATCCGGATAGCGCGAGCCCGGATAATCCGTCACGAGCATCATATCGTTCGCGTAGACGCGGCACGTTCCACCGCGTAGCGCCGGCCGGATGATTGCCATGAGGTTGGCCACGATCTGATTGTGGTCGTCGGACGCGCCGGCCATCGCCGAGACGAGGCCGTCTCGAAACTCGTATCTCCGAGGTTGACGCTGCTCCCAGTCGATGAAGCCGGCGAGCGTCACGGGTTGCCGATCGACACTCATGCGCGCGTCGTTCGCCGGCGACCTCACCTGCTCATGTCGGCGCCTCGCCCGGCCGATGCCCGGTGAGGTCGGCGGTGCCGGCGAGGCCCGCGCGGCGAAGCTCCTCCAGGAGCTCGGGTGCGGCTCTGCCTTGGGTTGCGCGGCCGGAGGCCGTCACGACGAGACGGTCGCGCGCGCGGGAGGCGGCGACGTAGAACGCGCGGCGTTCTTCCTCGAGGAACTTCTCTTGGGCCTTCGTTTTGTACATCGCGTAGGTGAATTTTGCCGTGCGCGCGGCGGCCGCGTCTCCGACGTTCTCTTTCGGGACGATGCCGAGGCTCGGCGTGTAGATGAACGCGTCCGGTACGTAGTAGCGAGGAAAGGCCCCCGCGCGCGCGTCGATGACGACGACGAGCGCGAACTCGCGGCCCTTCGCCGCCTCGACGTCGAGCAGGGCGACGGCGCCGTCGCGCACGCGGTCGATCTCGAGCAGCGTCCCTTCGCGGTCGACGAGCCCCTCGACGTCCTCGAGCAGATCGTGCAGCGTCGCGAGCGGCTGCGCGGCGGCGAACGCATCCACGTAGGCAACGAAGCGTTCGATCAGGTCGCGGGCGAACGTGCCGCGCGCGCCCGGCGGCAACGTGGCGAGCACGGTCTCGCCGGCGATCGTCCGCACGAGCTCCGGCAACTCGAGCTCCACTTCGAGCGTCGTCCAGCGCGCGAGCGCCGCGCGAAAGGCCGCGAGCCGCTCGCGCGCGATCGGAGTCAGGTCGAGGTCGGCATCGCCGCGCAGCACATTGCGGCCGAGGCGCACGTGCCGCCGGCGGTCCCAGCGGTTACGGGCTTCGTTCGGCTCTTCCGGTACCTCGAAGAGCAGCGTCTGCGGCTGCGAAGGTTCGGCGCAGAGCCGCGCGATCGTCGCATCCGCAAGGCGCATCCAGGGTGCCTCGAGGTTGCGCATCAGCCAGTCGTGGCGGAACGGATCGGCGAGCGCCCACAGCGCGCCGAGCGCGTCCTGCACCGGCGCATAGTCGAAAATTGCCGAGTCGCCCGCGACGTCGCAGACGACGTCACGCGCGAGCAGCGCATCGAGATACGGCGGGATCGCGCGCAGCGTCCGCGTCACGACGGCGATCTCGCGCGGCGGCGTGCCGCCGGCGAGCGCCTCGACCACGAACTCCGCAACGATCCGCGCCTCGTCGTCGACGTCGCGAGCGCGCGCGAAGACGACCGCCGGCGGCCGCGCACCCGCCGCGCCTTCGTCCGTCGAGACCGGAGGCCGGAAGCGCGCATCTGCGCCGCGTAGCGCGACGTTGACGATCGCGGCGCGCCCGCGCCGGAAGCCCTCGAAGACGATCGTTTCGCTCGCGCCCCGGAATGCGAGTTCACCGACGCCGCCCGAAAACGCACGCGTCCGCTGGCGCGCGTCGCCGGCGAACGTCACGCCGCCGAGCGCCTCGCCGTAGATCGCGCGCAGCAGGCTCAGGTGGGCTGGGGCAAGATCTTGTGCGTCGTCGACACACGCGCGCGGCAGCGCGGCGCGCAGCCGCTCGGCGAGCCGCGGCTCCTTCGCGAGCAGACGCCCCGCCTCGACGACGACGTCGATCGTCGTCAGACAGCCGCTCGCGACGAGGGAGGCGGCGTACGATTCGTAGAGTCTGGAGAGGATGCGCGCGAGGTCCAGCTCCCGCAGGCGCTGCCGTTCGAGCTCCTCCGGCCCGGCGAGCAGCGAATCCCGAAACGCCGGCTTCGTCGCCGTCTTGAGATCGGGGTTGCCGAAGTTCGGCGGTTTGCCGTAGAACTCGGTCGCGCCGGCGAGCCACGACGCGCGAAAGCGCTCGGGGTCGATGCCGGCGGCCCGGAGGCGCCGGATCAAGCGGAACGCGGAGGCGGCGAAGCGTTCCGGCGCGCGCAGGCCCGTGATCTCCGGATCGATCTCGGGCGAGACGAACTCCGTCCAGTCGAGCCGGAAGAGCTCCGCGCCGACCTCTTCGAAGATGCGTCCCGCGCGCGCGTCCGCGATCACGTCGAGGTCGGGCGAGAGATGCGTGAGGAAGCGTCCGGCCCGCAGCGCTTCGAGCGCGACGTCGTCGAGCCCGCGGACGGCGACGCCGTCCGCGAGGCGTCGCGCCGCGAGAGCGAGCGTCGCGCGCCGGTTCGCGCTCGCGAGCAAGACCTTGCTAGCGGGCCAGGCGGCTGCGAGGCGCTCCGCGCGACGGACGAGCGCCGTCGTCTTGCCGCTCCCCGCCGTGCCGACGAACGCGACGAAGGCCGCCGCGTCCGCCGCGACCGCGCGCTCCGTGGCGTCGGCCGGAATCGCCGTCTCGCCCGGCGTCACCGGCCGAAGCGTTCCGGAACGGCGAGCGGCCGGTCGCGGCAGGCATTCGCATACGGACAGAAGCCGCAGGTTTCGGGATCGCGCGTGACGCCGAAATGGTCGATCGTCCCGTCGGTCAACCGCCGTGCGTGTTCGATCATCTTCGCCCGCGCGCGCGTGAGTTCGTCGATGCCGATCGTGCCGCGCGGATCATCGAAACTCGTCGAGCTCGCGGCGACCGGCACCACCTCGAGTTCGACCGGTTCGACGTCGCGCGAGGCATCTTTGAGCGGGATGAGCGCGAGCCGCGTCACGCGTTCGCCCGCCGCCGTGCGCGCCCAGTAGTAGAAGGGCAACTGGAAATCGACGAACTCCGAGACGTTGCGCCGGTACTCGCGCGCGCTCTGGGCGATCGAGCCCGTCTTGTAGTCGACGACCGTGATGCCGCCCGTCCGGTCGTCGCGGTCGAGCCGGTCGATATAGCCGATGAAATCGTAGCCGTCGAGTTGGAGCTTCGCCTCCGTCTCCGTGCCGACGACCTCGAACGGCGCGCTCCGGGAGCGTGCGAGAAACCATGCAATGTACCGCCGTCCCGTGCGCCGCGCGCGCCGTAGTTGGATCTCGTATTCGACCGGTGTCTCGAAGCCGCTGCGATACCGCGCGAAGGCCGTGCCGATCCAAGCGTCGAGATCGCGCTCGAGCGCCGGCTGCGTGAGGTCGCCCGGCCGCTTGACGAGCTCGTGGAAGCGTTCGAGCGCCCAGTGGAAGGCGGAGCCATAGAACGAGGCCGACGATCCGCGATCTTCGACCGCCGCGCAGACGTAGCGGTAATACCAACGCCGTTCACATGACGCATACATGCCAAGCGACGAAGCGGAGAAGTGACCGCGCTTGCGCCGGACGTCGTGCGCCGGCTCCGGCTCGACGCGCGCGAACGGCTCGGCCTCGCGCGGCGCGACGCTCGCCGTCGCGACGGCCCGTGCGGCGACGGCGCGCTCGCTTCGCGCGCGCAGCGCCGCCGCGAGCTCGGCCGGCTGCCAGGTGCCGCCGCACGCGCGCGCGACCGCGTCGAGCGCGAGCGCCTCGGCCCGCGCCGCGGCCAGAGCGGCGCACGCGCGTGCGCCATACGAGGCGAAGCGGAACCGCATCGCCGCGGTCGCGACGAGTTCGGCCGCGCTGCCGCCCTGTGCGCGGAAGGCCTGCACGCAGGCGGCCAGCGACTCGACGAACGCGTGTGCGGCCGACGCCGCGACGGCGCCGAGGGGCACGGTACCGCGCGCGACCGTCTCGGCAAAGGTCGCGCGGTCGGCCGCGACGACCGCGATCGCGCTGGCTTCGTCGCGCGAGATGCCCGAGAACGGCGTCCGCGCGAGGCGCCGCGCGAGGCCGTCGCGTTCCTTCTCCGCATACGTGACGAGGTCGACGAGGGCCGCCGCGACGCCGAGATGCGGTGCCGCGAGCTCGGCGTCCCGTTCCACCTCGGCGATCGTGAGACACTCACCGTCCGAGACGCCGTGCAGGAGGCGATCGCGCGCCGCGACGACGGCGGCGCGCGCCGCACCGTTCGCGTTGCCCGGCGCCGAGGTGCGTACGAATTCCACGAAGCTGCGGCTCTCACGGATGGCCGGAGGCGGCAGCGCGACCTCGCCGCGGGCCGCGACCTCGCGTAGCGCCGCCCGCACCGCCGCGCGCCCGAGCGAAGCCGGGACGGCCGCGACGTCGCCGGCGTCTACGAGGTGCTGCGGTTCGAACATCGAGAGCCGCACGTTCGCCGTTCCGGGAGCGGCTACTCCACGGCGGGAAGGAGGATCGATGCGCAAGATCGTCGTCGGCGTTACGGGAGCGAGTGGCAGCCAGTACGCATTCGCCGCGCTGCGGGCCCTGCGCACGGTCCCGGACCTCGAGATCCACCTCGTCGTCAGTGACGGCGCGCGCGAGACGGTCCGGCACGAGACGGACGAGAGCGTGGACGAACTCGAAGCCCTCGCGCACGTGCGCTACGACGACCGCGATCTCGCATCCGCGATCTCGTCCGGTTCGTTTCTCACGGACGGCATGCTCGTCATTCCGTGTTCGATGCGCAGCGCCGCCTCGATCGCGTATTCGATGAACGGCAACCTGCTCACGCGCGCGGCGGACGTCACGCTCAAAGAACGGCGACGGCTCGTGCTCGTTGTGCGCGAGACCCCGCTGCATCTCGGCCATCTGCGCACGCTCGTCGCGCTCGCCGAGATCGGCGCCGTCATCATGCCGCCGATGCCCGGCTTGTACGCTAGGCCGCAGAGCGTGCAAGATATCGTCAATCACTCGGTCGGTAAAGCCCTCGACCAACTGGGCATTCATCTCGATCTTTTCAAACGTTGGAAACAACCGGCAGCGGAACGGGAGGCAGCCGACACGAACCACCCCGCATGATCGACGTCCGCCGTCTCGCCACCGCCGCGATCGCCTCGACGATCGCCCTCTCGACCTCGCCCTCGGCCGCATCTGCCGATAGCGCGTTCTCGCCATCTGAGGTGTTCTCGTTACCGGGTCATAAGATCATCGACGACCGCTGCTCCGACGCGCGCTCCTTTGCCGACAAAATGGCGGACCCGTCCGCTGTGGTCGATCCGCAGGCGGCCGTCGACGGAGCGAAGGGTTTCGCGCGCTGCGCGGGACTGCGCCGGCTCAACCCGGACCCGGACGAGCAGCGCTACTACGTGCTCGGTGCCGCGACCGCGCTCTACATGGCCGCCGGCAAGGTCTCGCCGGTAACCGCGCTTTCGCTCTACGCGAACGCCGACGGGTTCGCGCAGCAACTCGGCGGCAGGCAGCCCGATCCGATGTATTCGTTCATCAAAGTTCAGTCGGGCGGCGGCAGGAGCTATGCCTCCGAGGACCAGCAGAGCACCAACGTCACGCACGCGTCGGAGGTTTCGCAGGGCCCCGCGCACTCCCAGACGATCGCGGAGCGAAACACCCTGAACGCTTCAGGCGCGCCTCCGTATACGGACGTCGCGAGTTCGCTGCGGATCGCGATCGCGAAGGGTACGGCCGCGGCGAAAGCGGCCGCATCGCCCGCAAGCGCGACGCCCGCGGCCGTGCCCTCCTCCGCCTCGACGCCGTAGCGCCTTCCGGGCGGCCGTCGCTACTGCGGCGAGCCGCTCGCGCGCCAGCGCCCGCTCTGGTAAAACGGGACCACCGCGAGAAAATCGTACGCCGCGGGGTCGATCGCTTCTGCGACCCGCCGGGACATGGGCTCGTCGCCGAAGATGGCAAAAAGACATGAGCCCGAGCCCGACAGCATCGCGTGCGGGGCGCCTGCCGCGACGAACGCCGCATGCGCCCGTGCGACCGGCGGATAGGCGCGCAGGACGACGTCGTGAAAGTCGTTCACCAGGGCGTCCTGCAGTGCCGCGAGGTCCGCGCGTTGCAAAGCGTCGACGGCGCGGAGCGAGGCGCTCTCGCTACGCGGGCGCGACGGTTGCGGAAGGCTCGCGCGGGCATCGTCGAGCGCGCGGTAGGCGGGCCCCGTCGGAACGGCCGCATGCGGCCGGACGACGACGCACCACCACGGAGGCAGCGCGCCGATCGGTGTGACGCGTTCGCCGACGCCTTCGACGAGCGCCCCCGTTCCCGCAAGAAAAAACGTCACGTCGGAGCCGAGGCCGCGTGCGATCGCGAGCCAGTCACGCGAACCGTCGACGACGATCCGGCCGGCCATCGCGGCCTCGATGACGGCTGCGGCGTCGCTCGACCCCCCGCCGAGTCCGCCGCCGACCGGCACCCGCTTCTCGAGCGTGACGGCGTAGGGGCGCGACGCGCCGCAGGCGGCGAGCGCGCGCGCGACGAGATTGTCGAGGGCGAGCGACGCATCGCCCGCGCCGACCGCGAATTGCGCGACCTCGCTCTCTTCCAGAACGATCCGGTCGTAGAGGCCGATCGGCAGCATGACGCTGCGCAGCGTGTGGTAGCCGTCGTCGCGCCGCGCGAGAATCTCGAGCGTCACGTTGATCTTCGCGGGTGCGAGCAGCTCGAGCATCCGCACGCGGTTGGCGCGCACGAGAGCCGCTCCTGCGCGCACGGCTCCTCCGTTCGATGCGGGCTCAACTCCCGAGCGTAGCAATCTCGTCGGAGATTCTGACGGAGCGCTTACCGAGTCTCCCAACCGATACGTCACGCGAAGCTTTAGACGACGAGATTCGCGTCGAACATATGCTGCGCAAGGGACCACTGAACCGATGACATTCCGGGTCGGAGAGAATGCCTTTGCATCTCATGGCGATTGCTGTTGCTCAGGGCGACCGGTAGTTGGCTGGCGGCTTTTCATCACAGCTCGCGGAAAAAAGGCTCGCAGGTCGGCGGCGACCAGATGCGGCTCCTCCCATTCGAGGAAGTGTCCGCCGCGGTCAATCTCTGTCCAGCGGTCGATGCGAGCTGTCCTGGCGATCCATTCTTTTGGGGTGCGAAACATGTCCTTCGGCGACATCAGGAATGAGGCGGGAACGATCGAGTCCTGAAGCGGTGGATCTCCGACCGACTCGTAATAAAGGCGAATCGACGAGCCGATCGTTTGGGTGACCCAGTAGATCATCACGTTAGTTAAGAGGTCGTCCTTCGAGAAGCGCGTCTCGACATCACCCTCGCAGTCGCTCCAACGGCGGTACTTCTCGATGATCCAGCTTGCGAGGCCGGCCGGAGAGTCGTTCAAGGCAGTTGCGAGCGTTTGCGGTTTTGTCGACTGCTCTTGGCTATATCCGACCTCTGCGGCACGCCACCGTTGAACGTTCTCTATGTATTCGCGCTCGGCTGAAGACAGATCATTCGGTACCTCATCGATGTGCGGCGACGTGCCACCGGTGTGGGTCCCAATGATTGCGACGGGATAAGATGATGCCAGATGGGCCAGGATACCGCCGCCCCAATCGCCTCCGCGGACGGCGTACCGCGGATAGCCGAGCGTCTCAGTCATCAGCCTATGGAACAGGTCAGCCATACGAGCCTCGCTCATTCCTGGAGCGGTTGGCTGGCCGAGAAGCCGTAGCCCGGAAGCGAGGCGACCACCACGTCGAATGCATCGCTTGGATCGCCGTCGTGCGAGCTCGGATCGGTAAGCAGTGGAATGAGGTCCAGCATCTGCACGAATGACCCGGGCCAACCGTGCAGCAGGAGCAGCGGCATCCGTTGTAGTCCTACGCCGCGCTGGTGGATGAAGTGAAGTCCGAAGTGGTCCACCGTCGCGCGGAAATGCGGGAACGCGTTGAGCCGCCGCTCCTGAAGCCGCCAGTCGAAGCGCTCAATCCAGTAGTCGACTAATTCCCTGAGATAGGCGGGGTCGGTACCGTAGTCCCAACCAGCCTGGACGTGATCGGGCCACCGAGTGAGCAAGAGCCGAGAACGCAGGTCGTCTAGATTTTTTTGCGGGACGGCAATCGTGAATGGCTCGGCTGGCATGGTGTGTGAATCTCCGATCTCTTACCGCTGTGCCTCGTAAGTGTCCGTTTTAGGAGGCTGATCGGGGATATCGATTCAGAACCGCTGGGCCGAATCGGGCGTGATACGTCTCAAGAACGACTATGCCATCGTTGTCCCGACTCACGAGGTGAAGCGATAACCGAGCTCATCGCAAACACGTCAGCACGCGCTGGTCCTCGATGAGGCCTGTTGCTGGGCCCGGACGGTCGCTGCCGGCAAACGCGAGAGTGCTTCGAACGGGCCGGTGAAGTCGATCTGATCGATACGATCGTAGATCAACGCGCCGATGTTCATGCGTCGCCCGCCGGCGCGGCCGGCACGACGATCTCGACGACTCCGGTCGCCACGTCGTACACGAGCCCCGAGAGCAGCCATGGGGTGGGCAAGGCGTGCGTCGCCCGGAGCGCATCGACATCGACCGCTACGGCCGCCAGCGGATTCATGACCGCTTTTGCCGGCAGCGCGTCTTCACTCACTTGGAAGTAGTGCGCGAGCATCGCCGGGTTCCCGGGAAGGCGGGTTATTCCACAATCGGTGTGCTGCAGGACGATGACATTAAATTCGCCACCGCCGCCCGGGACCGCGTCGGCAACCTCGCCGATGCGGGCCAGCATGCCCAGTTGATCGAGCAGCCCCGGCGTAACGCGACCGCCGATGTTGCGTATCACGACGGCTTCGCCCGGCGCGATGCGGAGCATGTCCGTCGGATCGACGCGCATGTCGGCGCAGCCGATGATTATCGCCTTGACGTTGGGCAGCGCACGCGGCAGGGAGGGCATCAGCGATGCCGCAGATTGCTCCGCTGCAAACTTTTTGTTCCGGTCGATGAGGCTATCGAGAGTGCGCATGGTTCTCAGAGCTCGAGCGCGTATGCGGCGGCAGTCGCAGCGATCTGAGCGTCCTGATCCGGCGTGCCCCCGGCAACGCCCAGGCCGCCGGCAATCTCGCTTTCGAAGGTGAGCGGGTATCCGCCGATGATGTTGGTGAGCTTCATGTCGGTCGCGAGCGGCAAGGGCAATGCGAGATCGTCTTTCATCCATCCGGTCGGACGACGTGTCGACGCTGCCGTGTTGGCCTTTCGTCTGCTGCTATCGACGCTATGCGGCGTTGCGCCGTCGGCCTTCGCAAACGCGACGAGGTTCATCCACGGGTCGACGACCGTCACCGAGATGGGAACGCCAAGCTTCTCGCCTTCCGCGATCGCCCGTTCGATGATCGTGAGCGCGGCCTTGTGCGTTATGACGGTGTATTGACGGGTGGTAGGCATTGCGAAACTCCTCGGACTGGGCGGCTGCCGCCATACGCATCACTATAAGTCTCGGGCGCTCTGGCGTACATGTCCACGAGCGGACGTTTTCCGCCACACGGCGCGGCTGGATGCAGCGCGTCGATTCGTCCGCGCTAAAGTCAGCGCTCGAACGCGTACGCCGTCACGAAGCGCTCCCGATACTGTGCCGGCGCCGTCGCGAACGCGCGACGGAAGGCCCGCCGAAACACTTCCGCTCGTTCGAATCCGCAGCGCGATGCAACGTCGTCGATGGTCGTGTCGGTCGTCTCGAGAAGCCGGCGCGCCTCGTCGAGCCGAAGCCGCTCGACGAACCGCGCCGGCGACGTGCCCACTTCGCGTGAAAAGCGTCGCGCAAAACTTCGTTCGCTCATCGCGACGTGCTCGGCCATGGCCGGGACCGATAAGTCATCACTCAGATGACCGAGAATCCAAGCCGGCAAATCGCGGAAAGCGGACCGGTCGGAACGCAGCGGCGTGAGAGCAGAGCTGAACTGCGTCTGTCCTCCAGGGCGGCGTAGAAAGAGCACCAGGTGACGTGCGACGGCGAGTGCGATCTCGCTGCCCACGTCATCCTCGAGTAATGCCAACGCCAGATCCATCCCGGCCGTAATGCCCGCTGAGGTGTAGCGCCCATCGTCGTGCACCCAGATCGGAGCGGGGTCGGTAAGAACGCGGGGAAAACGCCGTGCGAACTCCGGCGCAAACTTCCAATGCGTCGTCGCGCGGCGCCCATCGAGAAGGCCGGCCTCCGCCAGCGCGAAGGCGCCGGTACAAACGCCCCCCAACCGCCGAACCTTGGGCGCCATTCGTTGCAGCCACACCACTGTTTCGCTGGAGATGCCTCCACGAGCCCCCGATCCGCCAGCGACGAGCAGCGTGTCGGGTGGTTTCATCCGCGATGACAGATCACGGGCGGCGACGAGCGCGATGCCGCTCTCCGTCTCGATGAGCGAAGACGCGCCGGCGGTCACCAACTCGACGTGATACGGTCGATCGTTGTCACCTAGATAACCATTAGCGACGCTAAAAACGGATGCCGGGCCAATCACGTCCAGTTCTTGCGCGCGGGGTATCGCGAGGATGACGATCCTCCGCCTCACGCGCTCACCTCGATCCGACCGCTGGTTGGCAGAAATCGTCCTATCTGCGCCCTTCTCCGCCATCGCGTGTCAGCGTACCATAATTTCGGATAGCGCATCAACTGCTGGTGCGCGATGAGGCGAACATTGTACGGTAAGACACTCGAGATCGGCTCACTCCTCTTTGCCGACGTAGATCAAATCGACCTAACGGGTCCGTTCGAAGTGCTCGCGCGAATCCCGAACGCATCGCATCGGCTGTACGGCCAAACGACCGACATCGTACGCGACGTGAAGGGGCTCGTGCTCAAAGCTGACGCCATCTTGTCGGAGGCGCCCGCCCTCGACATCCTCCACATTCCGGGAGGCCTCGGTCAAGAGGCGATCGGCGAGGACGAGGCGGTGCTCGAATGGATTCGCTTCCAGGCAAGGCATGCGCGGATCGTCTTCTCGGTCTGCACCGGCGCGCTCATTCTGGGTGCCGCCGGATTGCTCGTCGGCCGTCGCGCGACGACTCACTGGGCGGCTTTTCATATCCTGCCTCACTACGGCGCCGAAGCGATCGACGAGCGCGTTGTCGTCGATGGCACGCTCGTCACGGCAGCGGGCGTTACTGCCGGCATCGACGGCGCGCTGCGCGTCGCGGCGATTGTCGCCGGCGACGACGTCGCGCAGCAAATTCAATTGGAAATCGCCTACGCGCCGGAGCCGCCTTTCGACGCCGGCACGCCGCGTAGCGCTCCGCCTCATGTTTTAGAAGCGGCAACACAAACGTTCGCAGCCGTTACGAAGCGACGCGAAGCCACAGCGGCTCGCTTTGCGCGCAGTCTGCTGGCTTCGCCTACGTTAACCACTAACCCAAAGGGAGAAAATGTATGAAAACGGTTCTGATAACTGGAGCAGGCACCGGCTTCGGTAATGAGGCTGCGATGAGGCTAGCCAAGAAGGGCTTTAATGTCATCGCTGCGGTCGAAATTTACCCGCAGGTCGAAGTGTTGGAGAATCAGGCGAAAGAAAGAGGCGTCAAATTAAAAATCGAAAAGCTCGACGTCACCGGCGAGGGCGATCGCAAAAAAGCGCTCGACTGGAACGTGGAAATACTCGTCAACAATGCTGGCATGCTAGAGGGCGGCTCGATCGTCGACATTCCTGGTTACAATATGCGGCACGAGTTCGAGGTAAACGTAATTGGTCCGCTGTTGCTGACTCAGGGCATCGCCAAGCAGATGATCAAGCGAGGTGAGGGAAGAATCGTCTGGGTTTCCTCCCGCGAAGGCATCAACGTCAATCCATTCACCGGTATCTATTCGGCTTCGAAGCACGCCATCGAGGCAATCGCGCAGACGATGAAAGTCGAACTTCAGGAGTTTAACATTGAGGTGGCGACGGTTAATCCGGGTCCCTTCCTCACCGGATTCAACGATCGCGGCTTCGACACGTGGAAGAGCTGGGTGGATGATCCTTCCCGAGCGGCTCTTCGACTACTCGAAGCTCGCCTTCCCGAGGGCGCAGTTCGATCCGGAAGCGGTATATGCTACGCTTACCGCGGTAACAGCGGGTGAGGTCGACACGTTCCGCAATCTCGAGCCTGAGTCGATGATCGATGAGGCCAAGAAGAACATTGAGAACGTCTGGTCTTTGAAGACCCAGGACGGTCTCGGCACTCGCCATACGACATGGAGCCGGAGCAACGCGTCTCCCCTTCTAATACCTAAAATTTCGGGCGCCGCGGTCGACCAGTCGATGACCTTGGTGGCACGTCGTTTACGTTGCGCGAGGATTCACGCGGGATCGTCGAAGAGTTTATTTCGCGGTTGGTGCCAACATTGACTTGCGGATTGCTATCGGCGAATACGCTTATAAACGCGTTCACGATTCCCTGGAACGTCGACTTGCGGAGATCGAGGATCGAACCGTAGTCGGCAGTCAGAAGGCGATAGCGCTCAGCGTCGATCATCCGGAAGTAGCATCAGCCAAGCAGGCGAAATAAAATGGCGCTTTTACACTTTGTCGATACGTCCAGCCTCGTCTCCATCCTAATAGGATTGTCCCTCATGGATAGTTACTGCCGAAGCATCCTCTCGCAACCACGTGGTGGGCACCTGGCGCATGGTGTCGGCGCATCTCGAACAAGATGGCAAAACGCTGCCCGCTTTCGGCCGGCGGCCGAGTGGGCTTCTAATTTTCGCCCCCGACATGCACGATGTCGAGGTGCTTAGCGACGCCGACGTGCCCCGCTTCGCGTCTGACGAACTCGGTCAGGGCACCGATGCGGAGAACCGCACCGGGTCGGCGACGTTCGAACGCGAAAGCACATCCACATCGTCGTCGACGAAGATCGCATGACCGACAATTTCACACGACCCGACGGGTCGAAGATTACCATTATCTTCGAACGCGTGCGCTAGCGAGCCGTGGTTAGTGAAAGATCATGGCGTCGAGCAGTCATAAGCTCGCTGCGGCTCGCCGTCTCGATCAGGGCGGTGATGGTCAGCACATCGGTGATGCTGAAGAAACTCGCCGGCTATCCTCGCCAGAACCCGGTCGCCCGCGCATTGCGCGGGCCGCGTTGATCGCACGTTGTTCATGCTCGACTGGTTCGACGATCCCGAACAGCGACGCCTCACCGGCAGCATCCTCACCAAGGGCGAAGCCCGCAACGCCCTCGCGCGCGCCGTCTTCAACCAGCTCGGCGACTCAATGTCCACGAGGGCAACGCCGGCTCGGTCGTCGACAGCGCGCGCCGCTCGCGCTTGACGCGATGGCGCACGGCGCCTACCGTCGGGGATGCGCGTCCTCATGCCGCTGCCCGAGCGTGACTTCGATCCGAGCGAGGCGGGCGTCACGTACCGCATCCTCACGGCCGCGGGACACGAGATCGTCTTCGCGACGCCGCGTGGGGAGATTGCCGAGGCCGATGCCTCGATGGTGACGGGCCGCGGCCTCGATCCGTGGGGATGGCTGCCGCTCGCGAACCGGCTGCCGCTCGTCGGGCGCATCCTCGGCGCGACTCCCGAGGCGCGGGCGGCCTACCAGGCGATGCACGCGTCGGCCGCCTACCGCGCGCCTCTCGCCTACGCCGCGCTCGATCCGGCGGCGTTCGAGGCGCTCGTGCTGCCGGGCGGCCACCGGGCCGAAGGCATGCGCGCGTACCTCGAGAGCGCGGCGCTGCAGAGCGTCGTCGCCGCGTGCTTCGATGCCGGCAAACCCGTCGCCTCGATCTGCCACGGCGTCGTGCTCGCGGCGCGCAGTCGCTCCGCGGCGACCGGCCGCTCCGTATTACATGGCCGGCGCACGACGGCGCTCACCTGGCCGCTCGAACGCACGGCGGCGCGGCTCGGCCGCATCGTCCGGTTCTGGGATCCGTCGTACTTCCGAACCTATCCCGAGGCGCCCGGCGAAGCCGTCGGACATCGCAGCGTCCAGGCCGAGGTGACGCGCGCGCTCGCTCGACCGGGCGACTTCCGCGCCCCGCAGCGCTCCGAGCCTGACTTTGCCTCCAAGACGAGCGGCCGCGCGCGCGATACGGATCTCGACGCGCGGCCGGCCTTCGTCGTGCGCGACGGTCTCTACGTCTCGGCGCGCTGGCCCGGCGACGTGCATCTCTTCGCCCGAACCTTTGCGGGCGTGCTCGCCGGGAACTGACGGCGCGTCCCCGAACCGCGTCGCGCGGCGATGATCATACAATACGACGCTCAGCGGAACGAACGGTGCGCCTACGTGCTCCCGGAGGCCGAAACGCCGTTCGGCATGACACTGGGTAACTATAAGGCCTACGCGTCGAGCACGCCGAAGGGCGGCATCCGGGGGCTCTGGGACGCCGACACCGACCAGATCATCTTCGGCACGCATCAGATCGCGTACCGGCTGCGCGACCGCGGCACGACGCTCTTTCCTTACCAGATCCAGCGGACGTTCACGTTCATGCCGCACGCGCAGCTCGCGCACTTCGATCTCGACGAGCGCGTCCGCGTGACCGAATCGTTCTACGTGCCGCACGGAACGGAGCACGACCGCGCCGTCGCCTTCGTCGTCGACGTCACGCTCGAAAATCGCAGCGCGGAACACGCGAGCACGAGCGTCTTTCCGTGGGCGCTGCTCGTCGGTCAGCGCTTCTACGGCGAACCCGAGAAAGAGGTCCACGCCGCGGCGCGCGGCTCGCACGTCCGCATCGGCAACCTCGTGACGGGCGCCTCGCGGTTCTGGGGCGCCTCGCGCGCACCCGACGCCGTCGTCGTCTCGCTGCGCGAAGCCGTGCTGCAGGCGGCGATGGGACGGGGTACGCTGCGCGAGGACGGCCATCTCGATGAAGTGACGCCGGCGCTCGCCGAGTACGTCGGCGGCCGCATCTTCGGCGCGTTCGAATTCCGCATCGACCTCCCGCCGGGCGCGGTCGAGCGGCTGCGGATCGCCTGCGTCTATCACCGCGACGGCGACGATCTCGCGCAACCGCTGTACGAGACGCTGCTCGCCGATCCGAACGCGCTCGGAGCGACCGAAGCGTACTACGCGGCGCGCCTCGCGGACGCGCGCTTCCTCACCCCGTCGCCCGAGATCAGCCGCGGCGTCGTCTGGGCCCGGGCGAACATGCTTCGAATCGTGAAAGAGTACCCGCAGGGCTGGGGCTCGACGAACTCGCCGCCGAGCGACATCCTCGTCTCGCGCGATACGTCGTGGTTCGTCCATGGCTACGATTACTTCATGCCGGATTTCAGCCGCGCGGCGATCGAGGTCTTCAACGATTGTCTCGAACCTTCGGGCCAAGTCGTCGAGTACGTTCGCGGCGTCAGCGGCTTCAAGACGTCGTACGACCTCAATATCAACGACGACACGCCGCTGCACCTGATCGCGATGCTGCATCACTACAACGCGACGCTCGACGACGCCTGGGTGCGCCGGACGCTCGGCGTGACGATCCGCGTCGCCGATTACCTGCTCTCCCAGCGCGACCAGAACGGCCTCGTCTTCTGCAACGCGAAGGGCGTCGACATGTACGGGATCTCATCGTGGCGAAATATTATTCCTTACTACACGCTCGACGGCGCCGTCACGGAGATCAACGCCGAGGCCGTCTTCGCGCTCGAAGCGGCGGCGACGCTCTGCGCCGTCGCGGGCGATACGGAGCACTTCAAGACGTACGGCCGCGAGGCGACGGCGCTGCGCGAGAAGATGCTCGCGCTACTCTTCAACGTCGACACGACGGGCTTCGTGCTCAACTATGACAAGGACCAGCACTACCAAGACAACTTCACGGCAGACGAAGTCTTTCCCGTGCTCTTCGATATTGCGACACCGGAACAGCGGCGCGTCATCCTCGAACGGCTGAGCGAGCCCGACTTCACGACGCCCGTCGGTCTGCGTACGATCTCGACGGCGGATTCGTGGTACTTTCCCTCGCACGGCTTCGGTCTGCTCGGCGGCGTGTGGCCCGATCTCACGCTGTGGTTCGCCGTCGCCCTCGCGCGCAACGGCTTCGCAGACCGTGCGGCGCACTGGCTCGCGGCGATCTACGGCGCGATGGAGGCGGGGGCCGCGCGCAACTGCGTGCCGGGGCAATTCGCCGAGTGGTTCGACGGCGGATCGCTCACAAATCGTGGCATGTATATGTCACCGTGGACGGGTGCCAAATACTTGTGGGCGGTCGCGGAGACGGTCGGCGGTCTCGACGGCTATCGTACCTCCGGGAGGCAACACTTCGCCCCGCAGATTCCGGCCGGCTGGCGCTGGGTCGCGGGCGTGCGCGTGCGCCGCGGAGCGGCACGTTTCACCTACGTGATCGACGTCGCGCGCGCGCGCATCATCTGCGATCAGCGCGAGGCCTCGGCGGAAGAGCCGTACCGCTGCGTCGATGCGGGTCGCGACGTCACGACGGAGATGAAAGTTTTTCCGGCCGAGGTCGGTGCCGTCGCATTCGAAGACGAAGGCGGCGGCGTGAGACTCTTCCTCTGCAACCACGAAGACGCGGCGCGCCGGGCGACGTACGCGTTTCGCGACGTCGCGGGAGACCGCTTTCTCGCACCGGGCGAGCTCGTCGAGATCGCGCTCGTCGGGACGCCGCTCGATCGGGACGCGCTCCCGACCGCAGCGGCCTCGGTCGCCTGATGGCGCGCCGCGTCACCCTCTCGACCGTGCTGCTCGCCGGAGCCGCGACTCTCGTCGGCGCGATCGTGGTCGGCAACGCGATGGGCAACCGCGTCCTCGGCCAGGTCGGCCGGATGACGTCGGTCAGTTCGACGCCGATCGCGATTCCGTCGGCGGATGCCTCGCCGGGCGCCGGATCGAGTTGGAAACACGTCTCGCTCGCGGCCGTCGCGACCGATCCTGCCTTCCCGGATCCGCGGGTCACCCCGCCGCCCCCGCCGCCGCCCCCCCCGCCGAAGCCGGCTCCGCGTGCGACGCCTCGCCCTCCGACTCCCGAGCCCGTCGTCGCGACCCCGACGCCCGAGGCGACGAGCGATTACACGTCGCCCCCGCTGCCGATTCCGCTGATCTCCGCGACGCCGGATCCGGAGACCACGCTACCGCTCGAGACGGCGACTCCGCTCGGCGGGGCCACGCCGTCGCCGTCGCCCGGTGCGCGGCCGCGGGCCCCCGCGGCGAAGATGACGCCGAACGCGATCGGGCCGTAACGTTTCCGGGCCCGGTACGGTCTATGCGTACTGGTTGTATCGCAGGAATCGAGAGGGATACGGGAGGACACGATGTCGACGAACGGTCATCAGGAGTCGGGGCGCACGGGTACCGTGCTCGTGAAGCGTGGCCTCGCGCAGATGCTCAAGGGCGGCGTCATCATGGATGTCGTCACGCCGGAGCAGGCCGTCGTCGCGCAGGAAGCGGGCGCCGTCGCCGTCATGGCGCTCGAACGGATCCCGGCCGACATCCGGGCGATGGGCGGTGTCGCGCGGATGAGCAATCTCAATCTCGTGCAAGAGATCATGGATGCCGTCACGATTCCCGTGATGGCGAAGGTCCGCATCGGTCATATCGGCGAGGCGCAGTGTTTGCAGTCGCTCGGCGTCGACTTCATCGACGAATCCGAAGTGCTGACGCCTGCGGACGATGCCTACCATCTCGACAAGCACGCCTACACGATTCCGTACGTCTGCGGCGCGCGCGATCTCGGCGAGGCTCTGCGGCGGATCGCCGAAGGCGCCGCGATGATCCGCAGCAAGGGCGAGGCCGGGAGCGGAAACATCGTCGAGGCCGTGCGCCACATGCGCGCGATCAACGACGAGATCGCGCGCCTCTCCGTGATGCCGGAGGCGGAACTCGTCGCCCGGTCGCGCGATCTCGGCGCCCCGCTCGAGCTCGTCCGCGACGTCTCGAGAAACAAGAAACTGCCAGTCGTGCTGTTCTGCGCGGGAGGCGTCTCGACGCCGGCCGACGCCGCGCTGATGATGCAGCTCGGGGCGGAAGGCATCTTCGTCGGCAGCGGCATCTTCAAATCACAGGATCCTGCTACATTCGCGCTGGCGATCGTCGATGCGACGACGCACTACGAAGATCCGGCGATCGTCGTCGCGGCCTCGAAGCGCATCGCAAAGGAGAAGGCCGCGATGGAGGGCCTGGACATTCGGACGATGCCGGACGCGCAGAAGCTCTCGCTGCGCGGCAACTGACGGCGCACGGCACCGCCGCGCGAGCGCCGCGTGTCGGCGTGCTCGCGGTGCAGGGCGACGTCGCCGAGCACGTGCGGATGCTTGCATCGATCGGCGTCGCCGCCTCGCTCGTCAAGACGCCGGCCGATCTCGCAAACACGGACGCCCTGATCGCGCCGGGCGGCGAGTCGACGACGGCGATCCGGCTGCTCGACCGCATCGGACTCTCGCAGCCGATCCGCGACCGTGTCGCCGGCGGCATGCCGTTCTGGGGGACGTGCATGGGCATGATCCTTGCGGCGCACCGGGTGGCCGACCTCGACCAACCGACGCTCGGGCTGCTCGACATCGACGTTCGCCGCAACGCCTTCGGGCGCCAGGCCGCATCGGCCGAGGTCGAGCTCGCGATCGGCGTCCTCGGCCCGGAGCCGTTTCCCGCCGTCTTCATTCGCGCGCCGTGGATCGAGCGCGCCGGACCCGGCGTCGAAGTCCTCGCCTCGCACGCGGGACACGGCGTCTTCGTCCGCGCGAAGCACGTGCTCGGCTCGTCGTTCCACCCCGAGCTGACCGGCGACGACCGCCTGCACCGCTATTTTGTGTCATTGCTCGAAGCGGGTGCGGGCCCGTGATTTAGCTCTTTACCGCGAGTGTGCTCGTGAGCCCTGATCCCAACCGGGGCCGCTCGCGAAAAGGCTACAGATATCGCATGTGGACTCGCGGTCGGCTAGACGGCCGCGACGGTCGCCGCGCAGATTTGCAGCGACGGGCGGTCGCGGCGATCTCGCTGAGACACTCGGGGCACTCGCGAAGCGCCGCTGCCGCCCGGGGCTTGACGAAACGCGCCGTCACGGCGTTCATCGGCGCGACGACGAAGAAGTAGATCGCGAAGGCGACGAGCACGAAGCCGACGACCGCATTGATGAAGTCGCCGATCGCAAACGTGCTGTGGTTGATCGTAAAGGCGATAGAGGAGAAGTCGGGTTTGCCGAAGATCGCCGCGACCAGCGGCGTGATGAGGTCCTTCACGAGGGCCGTAACGACCGCTCCGAAGGCGGCGCCGATGACGACCGCGACGGCCAGATCCACGACGTTGCCGCGCATGAGGAACTTGCCGAAACCGGAGAGGATCGCTGCTGTTCCGACTCGCGGCGGGGAAACGCCTCTCCCGCGGCGTATCGCGCAGAACGATGGCCCCGGAGACTCCTGCGGTAACGGTACCGCCCGTCAATGCCGTCCTGAGCGAGCTGCTCGCGAGCCTCGCCTTCGCCGCGCACGCCTATCTGGAGCCGCAGGACGGCTCCGAACCGGACCTCGAGGGGGCCGGTATCGCAATCGACGTCGCGGCCTTCGGGTTCGACCGAATACAGCCTCGCTTGAATCCGCAAGAGCGGTCCGCATTCACCGGAATGCTGACCGACTTGCGGATGACGTATGTGAAGAAGCGAGGATGAAAGTCCTCGCTTTTTTTGACACTCGCACGACTTGGAGGAGTCGCCGATGACCGACGTACTCGTCTTGAACTTCACCTACGAAGCGCTCAACATCACGAGCTTTCAGCGTGCGGTGAAACTGATCTTTTCCGGCAAGGCCGAGGTCGTTCACGGGCGCGCGCAGCTGCTCGCCTCGCCGTCGTATGCCATGAAGCTGCCGTCGATCATCCGGATGCTCTATTACATCAAGCGCCCGATGCAGAAGGTCGCGCTCACGAAGAAGAACATCCTGCTGCGCGACGACTACACCTGCCAGTACTGCAACCTCAAAGGCGAGCGCCTGATGACGGTCGACCACGTCTTGCCCCGCAGCAAAGGCGGTCCCTCGACGTGGGAGAATCTCGTCTGCGCCTGCATGCGCTGCAATAATCGCAAGAACAATCGCACGCCGGAACACGCGAACATGCTGCTGAAGCGTCGCCCGAAGCAGCCGAAGTACATCCCGTGGATCCGCGTCAAACGCAACACGCTGCCCGGCGAATGGCACCAGTTCTTGTTCCTGTACAACGTCTCGATCGACGAGGTCGTCGAAGCGCCCGGCTAGTCCGTCTCGATCGTGTAGAGCCACCAGCGCGGTTCGGCTCTCCGGCGTACGGAAGACGAACCAGTGCCTGTCGAGATACGCGTCGCCGCGATCGACCTTCGTCGTGCGTCGCGTCTCGACGACGGCCTCGACGACGAGCCTCCGCTCGCGCCAGACGAACGAGGGCGGCAAGGACGGCTCGCCGCGCGACATCGCGACGGCATCGAAGCTTCCTTCGAGCGCGACGATCGCTTCACTGACGAACCGCTTCACGACTCGCCGGGTTCCGGTCGCATCCGACCGGTCCTGGAGAGCGCAAGGAGACTCCCATCGGCACGACGACGCTCCTCGTCGCAACGACCGCGTCGCTCGTCGCGGCCGGTATCGAGTACTACGTCTTCACGATCGCTTATCCGGCATTCGAAATCATGGACGCGCGATCGTTTCTTGCCGTGCACGCGCTGCATTCGGAGCGGATCACGTACGCGATCGGGCCGGCGCTGCTCGGCGCGTTCGCCGCGAACGCGCTGCTGATCTTCGAGCGGCCACGCGGCGTCCCGCTTTGGCTACCGATCGTCGCCGCCGCGATGGGCGGCCTCGTGCTCGGCTACACGGCCTTCGTCGCGGTGCCGCTGCACGCACGGCTCCGCGAGGGCGCGGGCGCAAAGACGATCGCCGCACTCAACGCAACGGAGTGGATGCGCGCGCTCGCGACGTTCGCGCAGGGTGCCTGCGACGTCACGATGCTCTGGCTCGCGCTTCACGGCGACGGCATGCGCCGTCCGTGATCGAAAGCGGTCGCCGCCGGAGCGTCGGCCGGACCCGCCGGCCGGGATGAGAAGACTCCGTCGCCGCGAAGCGAACACGACGTGGATCAGACGCGGACTCCGTACTTCGACGTGTTGCTCGACTACGTCGACTCCGGCGTCATCCCGTTCCACACGCCGGGTCACATGCAGGGGCGCGGCATGGACCGCGGGCTGCGCGCCTTCCTTGGCGACAACGTGCTCTCGATCGACCTCACCCAGATTCGCGGCCTCGACGACCTCTTGCAGCCGGAGGAGGCGATCCGCGAAGCGCAGGAGCTCGCGGCGGAGGCCTACGGCGCCGACCGCTCGTTCTTTTTGATCAACGGCTCGACGAGCGGCAATCAGATCATGATGATGACGGCGCTCAATCCGGGCGAGAAGATCGCCCTGCCGCGCAACTCACACAAGAGCGCGATGGGCGGTCTCATCATGAGCGGAACGCGTCCCGTGTGGATGAAGCCCGAGGTCGACGACAGCCTGCACATGGACCACACGATCGCGCCCGCAACCGTCCGCGCGACGCTCGAAGCCGACCCCGAGATCAAGGCCGTCTACATCGTGAGTCCGACGTATTACGGCGTCGCAGCCGACCTCGAAGCGATCGCGGCGATCGCGCACGAGCACGGCGTGCCGCTGCTCGTCGACGAAGCGTGGGGACCACACTTCCACTTCCATCCGGCGCTGCCGATCGACGCAATCGAAGCGGGTGCGGACCTGTGCATCAACTCGACGCACAAGATGCTCGGCAGCCTCTCGCAGACCGCGATGCTGCACCAGAAGGGCGACCGCATCCGCGTCGACCGCTTGAAGGCGGTCGTCAAACTCTTCCTCTCGACCTCACCGAATCTCGTGCTCGTCGCCTCGCTCGACGTCGCGCGCAAACAGATGGCGACCGAAGGCCGTGCGCTGCTCTCGCGGACGATCGATCTCGCGAACGACACGCGCCGCCGCTTGAACGCGATCGAGGGCATCTATTGCTTCGGCCTCGAGCAAGAGGGGAAACCGGGCGTCTTCGATCTCGACCCGACGAAGATCACCGTCACGGTCAAGGCGCTCGGCTACACCGGATACGAAGCCGAAGAGATCCTGCGGCGCCGGTACAACGTGCAGTGCGAGCTCGCCGATCTCTTCAACTGTCTTGCGCTCTTCACGATCGGTACGACACAAGAATCTGCCGACCGATTCGTGTATGGCGTAAAAGAGCTCGCGCGCGAAGACCGGCCGATCGACGTCTTCTCGCCCTCCGGCGTGCTCGAGCGCCGTCTGCAATCCGGCACGTACGCCTTGCCGAAGATCCCGAAGATTCGGATGATTCCGCGCGACGCGTTTCTCGCAGGTACCGAGTTCGTACGCTTCAAGTCGTCGATGGGCCGGATCTGCGCGGAGGTCATCACGCCCTATCCGCCCGGCATTCCCGTCATCTCGCCGGGTGAGGAGATCACCCAAGAGATCGTCGACTATCTGGACCTGGAGAAGCGAGCGGGCGTGCGTATGCAGGGACCGTACGATTCGGAGCTTCGAACGATCCGCGTCGTGGTAGAATAGTCGTGTGGAAAGTCCGAAGGGGTGCGGCCCGGGCTCACGGAACGGGGTTCGCAACGGTGCGCGCGCGAGCACGACGCCGACCGACAATATGATGAGGATGTGCATTGGCCGTTAACGCCGAGTCCGTCTCTCCACGCTGGGAACTCACCCAACTCCTCGACATCTTCCCGTTGCCGCTCAGGCAAGCGCTGGTTCGCCTCCCGAACCTCGAAGAGATCATCGAAGTCGTCTTGGATCTCGGGCGTCAGCCCGAGGCGCGGTTCCAAGACGACTTCGTCGTTTTGAGCGACCACAAGACCACCCACGAGGAGCTCGCCCACGTCGTCTCCCGCGTCAGCCCGTTCGGGAGCGACAACCGCGCCGGCATCGAACAGACGTTGCACCGCGTCTCCGCGATCCGCAATCGCACGGGTGAGGTCATCGGTCTGACGTGCCGCGCGGGCCGCGCGGTCTACGGCACGATCGATCTCATCCTCGATACCGTCCGCGGCGGCAAGTCGATCTGTCTGCTCGGTCCGCCCGGGGTCGGCAAGACGACGATGCTTCGCGAATGCGCGCGCGTCCTCAGCGAAGATCGCAAACGCGTCGTCATCGTCGACACCTCGAACGAGATCGCGGGCGACGGCGACGTGCCGCATCCCGGCATCGGCCGCGCCCGTCGCATGCAAGTGCCGGACGCCCGCGCGCAGCACGGCGTCATGATCGAAGCCGTCGAGAACCACATGCCGCAAGTCATTGTCATCGACGAGATCGGCACGACGGAAGAGGCGGCCGCCGCCCGCACGATCGCCGAGCGCGGCGTGCAACTGATCGGTACCGCGCACGGCAAGACGCTCGAGAACCTGTTGATGAATCCGACGCTCTCGGATCTCGCCGGCGGCATCTCCTCCGTCACGCTCAGCGACGAAGAAGCGCGCCGCCGCGGCACGCGCAAGACCGTGCTCGAACGCAAGGCTCCGCCGACCTTCGACGTGCTGATCGAAATCAACGACCGCGACCAGCTCTCGATCTACGACGACGTCGCGGGCACGGTCGACGCGCTGTTGCGCGGCTACCAGCCGCAACCCGAAGTGCGCCGGCGGATGCCGGGCGGAAGCGTCGCCGTCGTGCAGGAGGCGGCGCCCGCCGGCACGATCGCCGCGAAGACGCTCGGCGGCGCGCAGCACAAGACGGCGACGCCGCTCGCCGTCAAGCGCCCGACCCAGATGGAGAACGAGTTCGCGATCGCGCTCGCGACGCACACCGAACGCGAGCGCGACGATGCTCCGGAGCGCGAGCCGCACGTCAGCCTCTTCCCGTACGGCGTCTCGCGCAACAAGATCGAACGCGCGATTGCGAACATGGGCGTCAACGCGTCGATCGCGCGCAAGTGGGACGACGCGGACGTCGTGCTCGCGCTCAAGACCCTGGAACGGAAAGAGGCGACGAAGCTGAAGTCGATCGCCGCCGAAAACGTGCCGCTCTATTCGATCAAGACGAACACGACGGCGCAGATCATGCACGCGCTCAAGGACATCTTCAATCTCCCGAGCCTCGATGCCGAAGAGATCGCGCTGAAAGAGGCGGGCGAGGCGATCTACAAGGTCTTGCTGGATTCGGCGCAGGTCGAACTCTCGCCGCAATCGTCGTACGTGCGCCGGCTGCAGCACCAGCTTGCGGAGCAGCACCGCGTGCAGTCACGCAGCACGGGCGCCGAGCCGAATCGCCGGCTCACCCTCTACCGCGCGCCGGATCTTCCGTACGGCACGGGGGCTTCGGCGTAGCAAGAGACGGCCATGACGGACCGCTCGCCTCGCGCGCGCGGTTCCTCAGCATCGAGGGCATCGAGGCGAGCGGAAAATCGACGCTCGCCTCGAGCCTCGCTCGGCGTCTGCGTGCGAGCGGCGTCGACGTCGTGACGACGCGCGAGCCCGGCGGGACACCTGCGGGCGACCGCATGCGCGCGCTCTTTCTCGACCCCGCGCTCGCAATCGATCGCCTCGCCGAAGTGCTGCTGCTCAACGCCTCGCGCGCGCAACTCGTCGCCGAGGTCGTGCGGCCCGCGCTCGCCGCCGGCCGGTGGGTGCTGACGGACCGTTTCAGCCTCGCGACGCTCGCCTACCAAGGCTATGGCCGCGGCCTCGATCTCACGGCGCTCCGCGCGGTCGCGGCGACGGCGACGGGCGCGCTCGCCCCGGAGCTGACCCTCCTCGTCGACGTGCCCGTCGCGCTCTCGCGCGCGCGAGTCGCCGCACGCACGCAGGCGACCGGGGCCACGATCGACCGCGTGGAACGCGAGGATGACGCCTTTCACGAACGCGTGCGCGCGGGCTATCGCGAACTCGCCGCGGCCGACGCGAGCGTGCGCGTCCTCGACGGCCGGCTCGCGCCGGAGGCGCTCGCGGCGGCCGCATGGCTGGAAGTGACGAGCGCGTTCGGATCTCTTCCGAGCGACCAGCGATAACATATCGTGAAAGCGCGCTTCGCTTCGTCGCGCGGTATAGTGACACGTCGTCCCATCTCTTGCTAGGCGTTCTGCTGCTGCGGTCCTATTCGTCCGCTGCCGTCGCCGGATGCGGCGGAGACACCTCGATCGGTCCCTCGCCCCTGCCTCCGCGGGCGGGACGTCCGTCCTCGCACCCGGCGGGCCCGGCTCCGCGTCGCCGGGCGGCTCCGGCACGCTGGCGCCCGGCGTCTCGAACGTGCCGACGTCCTCGCCGTCCGCGAGCCCACCAGGGTTGGGAGTGCCCGCTTCGGGCTCGCCGCTGCCGCCGGTCACGACACCGACACCGAGCGGTCCGCCCGCGCCCGCCACGAGCGCGGCGAAGATCAAGCACATCGTCATCCAAGAGAACCGGACGTTCGACGGCCTGTTCCACGGCTTCGCCGAGCCGAGCGGACGCAAAGCCGATTACGCCGACTCCGGGTACGACAGCGCGGCGGCCAGATTACACAGCATCACGATCGCGTTTCGCACGTCGATCGGATCGAGGCGCCATTCGTATTCCGACTTCATGTCGCTCCTCTTGGCCCAGTACCCGATACGTTTCGCGCCAACAGATTCATGCCATCTCACCCGCTGTGCGGTCCATTCCGCCTTGCGTTGCTGCGGAGTTTGTGCGCCCATTCGAGCGCCGAAGTCCCGCACCACCATTGTACCGGAGGCAGATTCCGCGGCTCGTCGACGTTCATGCGAGATGACGATACACGGTCGACCGACCGACTCGTGTGTCGCACGCTATCGCATGGACGATCATCTTTTTGGGATAGTTTTACGGGACACGGAAACGGCCTTCGGGCGGAGGCCGCCATTCATCCCGCAAATGGTCGTTTTAGAGACGATCATAACGATTATAGCGAACAGGGAATCCGCGGAGGTGAGGATGTACTGTCAACGATGCTTCGTCGAGCCGCATTACAGTTCGCATTTCTTACGACAGCGGTCTTTGGCAGCTGCCTTGCTGCGGCTTCTTCGGCGGCAACGCCATTTTCGAAAGATGGCGAGGCAACGGTGTATATTGAGGGCGCATTCGGGAAGCCGTTCGTGGTGTTGTTTGATGCAGCTCTGCGCCGGCAGCTTGGGAACCGCTCGTGGTCGACTGTTGCCGTCTCGTTGCTCGGCGGTCCGCCGCCTAGTGATTCGATTTCGATTGGGCTCTATCCAACTGAAAATACGGTTCGCGCATTCTTTTCGGTAAACCGCGGTGCGAGCTTCACGTTCCGGGATAGTGGCGTGGCCTGCAGACGCATGTGCCGCCTCATGCTTCGAGGCAGTGCCAACACGGTTTTTGCTTTAGTCAACGGCCGAGAGGTAGCACGTTGGCCCCGATTTGAATTCAGCATGAGGCATCCTAGTGTTCAGCTAAACGGCGAAGTAGACGCTCTTGGCGATCGTCTCGACGCACGATTACGCCCGGTAGAACTCCAGGTAGGAGGTGTTGTCCTCGCCGAGCCATGGTGCTCGTTCACGACTCGTGGTATTAACGTTCGAAAGATGAACGATGGGACCCTAAGATATGTAGGCGAACACAGAGTGGGAGCACCCAGCGTATTCGTCTCGCTTACGAACGGGCACGTAGCGGAGACCTGCACTGCGATTAGATAGGCCACGGTTCATGCACAGGGTTAGTACCGAAAAAGGTCGTTTGTGAGACAACACCCAGCGACGAGGGTGCCGAGGATAGCATATCCGGGTCCGCGTCAGCCTCTCAACGAGTACTTTCTTTGGTAAAACCGGATTTTGCCGATGTCGCTTTCATTGACGCGCCGATACGCTATGCCGAAGAATGGTACGATGTTTTTTTTCGACGCGTCAACGCGGAACGGGCGGCCTTTGAGGCGTATTTATTTGGCTCTTCCAAGATTTGAGTGGGCGTAAGCAGTACGTCGGGGCGGTCGCGGCGTAGTCCTGCGCGTGCGGGATATTGAATTTCAACAGCAGTTACTTGGTGTGCAGGCGCCGTGGCGCGTGTCGGA